>Ga0114129_10000470_pt1 | contig 48413 bp, 35 predicted proteins | sample RhiMetdeltSRZDD1_FD_80071 | JGI IMG/M metagenome (GOLD analysis project Ga0114129, IMG submission 80071) | Populus rhizosphere microbial communities from Tennessee, USA - Rhizosphere MetaG P. deltoides SRZDD1 (version 2) (version 2) | ecosystem: Host-associated > Plants > Roots > Rhizosphere >...
CCGGATAGCAGTTTGTTCCCCCGGCATGTATTGCTGGGCGAGGCCATTCCGTTGGCTGCAGGTACGGTATCTGCTTACAGACATTATTTTATTTATTCGCCTTTATTCGATAAAAAAGATTTACTCGCACAGCTGAAAATTCTTTTTAAAAGGCTGGTGTTGCTGAAAGACAAGTTTGTAATACCTGCCATTAACAGTGGCTCTGGTGCATCGAAACTGGATCCCTATATTCGCATTACCCCCAGTACACTGGGTGATGTGGCCTTGTCGAACAAAGCCATTCCCTATTATTACCAGGTGGCAACGGGGCCATCGCCATTATACAAAAGCTGGAACTATCAGAAAACGGTGCAGGGAATATCGAACCGTAATTTGAGTTACCATGCCAATCAGTACAATGCCTCAGATGATTTTGTATTGAACCCGTTGCGTTACGACCTGGAGCCATATAACTTCTTACGTATCGAAGGCATCATTGGCAAGTCGTATACCAAAGTGTTGCAGAACATAAAATACCAGATCAATCAAAGCCGGTTGCCCATAGATGTAATTGCATTGAACACCGATAACTCAAAACTGTTACAGGGCATCAGTACATCAAAGGCTTCTTCATTTAACCTTACCGGCGCCATTAGCGATTTGGACCTGATGGGCATGCTGTGCCATTTTCAGGACCTGGAGGCCATTTACGATACAATGAAGAATGAAATATTGTGTAACCTGTGTAAGGAGCTGAAGTATTATTACGAGCTGAAGTTTGGATCGGTTACACCCGCGCCCGGCACACCTGCTCCCGTGGAAAGTGTGTCGCAGGTGGGATTGTTTAATCAGTGCAGTACAGACTATATTGTAAAGCCCGGCACCTTTGGATATTATATTGAAAAAGTATACAGCAAAGTAGGCGACGACGGCAATGTGACCATTCAGATAATTGCCGAAGTATTAAACCTGCAAAACCTGGTAGGAACAGATAGCGATGGCGATGGTAACCCCGATAAGCTCACACCAGCCATGGCTGTTTTTCTCGGTTACCTTGTTTCTTATTTCGAAATACCCATTTATATCATTCGGTTAGCCAACTCATTTACTTCTGATTTAAGCGGCTTTGATGTGGAAGAATATTGCAGTTTGCAAAAATACCTGGCCGAAAAAGCCGCCACCATCAAATTTGCCTATGGTATATTTAATAACAATACCAGTGACGCAACCGGAAAAGCAACCGGTGATTCAACCGGACTTGTATTAACGCGAAGCGCATTGGCGCAAAGCGCTGCCGGGAATGTATTGCTGACCATATTTCAACTCGAAGATTTATTCGATCACCTCGATTTTCTGATATACAACTGCAAATGCAGTGCATTCAAAGCGTTAAAGGCCGAGTACCTGAAACGCGTGGTCTATCTTACATTGTTACGCCAGTTCGGATATTTCACCAAACAACATCCCGGTATTCAACACAAAGCCGGTGTGCCGATGGGCGGCACATTCATCATTGTTTACCACAGTAAGCCCAATGTAATAACCGGTGGTACGGCAACCGGAAAATTTATCCTTACCGGAAAGGTGCTCGATGAATCGGGAGCTCCATTGCCCGGCGCCGTTATACAGGTAAAAGGTACTACCCGTGCCGCCACTACCGATGCATCGGGCAATTTCAAAATACTTGTTATAGAATTACCGGCTACATTAGTGGTGCGCTTTAATGGTTTTGATGATAAAGAAGTAATTGTAATAGCAGAAAAACCGGTGCAGATTGTGATGGGCGATGATAGCAGCGACGATGCCGAAGATGCCATCGATGATATTGCAGCGGGTACGGTGATCGCTGACTTTTATCTTCCCTACAGATGTTGTTCCGATTGTCCGCCCATACAATATGTGGTGCCCGAACTAAAAGAGCCGCCGGTGCCGCCAAACCAGGGCCCGGTTGCCAATGCAGGTCCCGACCAGACCATAACGCTGCCGGTGAACAATGTAACTTTAAACGGAAGCGGTTCAACCGATCCCGATGGCACCATTACACAATTTCAATGGACCCGTTTAAGCGGACCAGGCACTCCGCAGATCGTAACGCCCAACAGTGCGCAAACGGGTGTGACCAATCTGGTTGAAGGCACTTATGAATTTGAGTTAACTGTAACCGATAATAAGGGCAGCACGGCCAGGGACTCCATGATCGTTATTGTAAACCCCGCACCGCATGTAAATCAGCCACCGGTTGCCAATGCAGGGCCCGACACAACCATAACGCTTTCGCCCAATAACCCATTGATACTCGATGGCAGCGCATCCACTGATCCGGATGGTACCATTGCTCAATATAAATGGGCAGTTTCGGGCGCGCCGAACACGCCAACGATCGTAGCGCCCAATTCAGTACAAACACCGGTTACCAATTTAATAGCAGGTGTGTATGAGTTCAAATTAACGGTTACCGACAACGAAGGCGCTTCTGCTTCAGACAGCGTGGTAATAACTGTAGTATTGCCCGATAACCAGCCGCCCGTTGCCAATGCAGGGTTAGATCAGGTAATAACGCTTCCCGTAAATACAGCCACGTTAAACGGAAGTGCATCAAATGATCCCGATGGAACGATCACCGCATTTTCATGGAGTTTTGTAAGCGGACCAAATACACCTGTGTTCGGCACCCCATCTGCCAAAATAACCCAGGTAAGTGGACTGGTGCAGGGCACATACCAGTTTGAGTTAAAGGTTACCGACGACCGCGGCGATAGCGCCAGTGATGAAGTAGCCGTAACGGTAAACCCCGCTCCTGAAAAATCATGCGCTCCTTTGAACGATATCATTGCGTTGTTTGAAAAACTGCGCGATAATGATCCCGACCGCTTCCAGCTGTTTACAAATATCTTCCAGTTCTATCCGCAGGTAGAAGCATACTTCCGGCAACTGGTGGCCAATAATGTAGCCAACATGCCTATCGATAAGCAGATCGACTTTTTTGCCACACCAACAGGCGGGCAAACCATTGACCAGATGCTGATACAATGGCTGCAACAGTTGAATGAGCTTATCATATCCAACACAGAGAATATGCGTTTGCTCGCATTGTGTTTGTACCGGATACTGATGCAGCTGGCTATGTACATCATGTGCATACAGAAAGAAGATTTTGATAAGGCCAAAGTGCGCATGGATGAAGTGTTTAAGCTGATACAGGAGCATACCACAGAATGGGCTGCCGCACATAAACAAAAGCCGTTTGCCGACAAAGAACTGGAAGTGGTAAAACAAATAGATGAAGATTTGCGTGCAGAAGATACCCGGATAAACAATAACGGAGAAGCGGCTGCAAAACCAAATTATCTCGATGCAATAAGAACGATCATAAAAATCCTTGATACCATGTTATAATGGGTTTCCCGGGCAAACATATCATTCTTAAACAGGTAATTGACTGCGAGTACCATGGTGATACAGATGGCTTTGACCTGCAGCGACGTATAACCGAATGGTGTAACCGGGAACTGATACCGCGTATAGATGAACAGCTGCAAACGGTGCAAACCGGGGCGCTGGTGTACAAAATCGACAAGCTGCATATAGAAGTACAGGTAGATGAAAGAGGCAACTGGCTATCGACCACCGCTGAGCTGATCGTACAGCAATTACACAAACGGGTGGAAGAGGAAATTGGCAAAGCGGCATCGGATATTACCCTGCAGGCGAAAACCTATCCGCAGCTATTTGTAGAAGTATTTATTTACTTTTTGCAATACGGTAATTTGCCCTGGTGGAGTCCGGTTACAACCAATCAGGTGTGGCAGGAGGAACTGGAGAGCTTGCTGATCACCGGTTTTTCAGACAATGCAAAGAGCAGGTTGCTCCAAATATTAAAACACCAGAAAGTGCAGCAACGATTATTGTATCAGATGCCCGATGAGTTATTCATCAAACTCATGGTGCAGATAAACCCCGGTATTGAAAAAGATATTACTAACCTCATCAATGATATTAAGCAGCTGGTACAAAACACCGAAGAAAGAAAAGCGGTGCTTACCCTGTTCAGGCAAAGCGTTATGGCCTTCATTTACGAAGTAGAATCGTACGAGTTTGCAGGTCACGTATATGGCCATTTTGTTCAGCAGTTGTCGGCAACAGGCCATCTGGCGCATGTTCACATCAATAGCGGCAAATTCAGTGCTGCTATTGTAAAAGCATTTGAAACACAAAAAAGCCGAACTGAAACGCCTTTACCGAAGGCAATGGAACCAGAAAAGGATATGTCCATACGGGATGAAGGAGAGGAAATGGATATACAACAAGGCTTGTATATAAATAATGCCGGGTTGGTTATTGTAGCGCCCTTTCTGCCATCGCTGTTCAAAAAGCTGGAATTATTTGACGGTACAGCCATCACAGATATTAACCGGGCTGTTTTTTTGGTTCAATACCTGGCCTCGGGTCGCGAAAGGGTAGCGGAATTTGAAGCGGGGCTTGCAAAGATACTGTGTGGTGTAGCGCCCGACTTTCCGGTAGATACAAATATCTGTTTAACAAAAGAAGAAAAGCACGAACTAAACGACTTGCTTAAATCGGCCATTGAATACTGGAATATATTAAAAGATACATCGCCCGAAGGGTTGCGGCAATCGTTCCTGCAGCGCCAGGGTAAAATACAATTTGTAAACAACTGCTGGTTGTTACAGGCAGAACCCAAAGCCTGGGATGTACTGTTACAGCATTTGCCCTGGAATATCAGCATGCTGAAATTGCCGTGGATGGAGTATATGTTGAAAACTGAGTGGGTAAATTACCACTAACAGGTCATAGCTAAAATTTTGCGACGTTGCGCCTTTGCGCGAAATTTATAATTATAAAGTGTTCACCACCGCCGAAAAATCAAATAATACCCGTGTAAACCGGCAACAACAACAGAGCGCCGGTACTACCTTCTTCCGAAAGGCAGGTGGAGAAGATTCTTTTTTTGGTCCTTCACAACAAACTTCATTTTTCAATGCGGCTGTACAACCTAAATTAACGGTGAGCAGTCCCGACGATCCGCAGGAAAAAGAGGCAGACACCGTAGCCGACCAGGTGATGCGTATGCCCGACGTGGTGAGTTCGCCAGCTGATAACAATGCAGATGATACGGTACAACGAAAAGATGAACCTGCTTTCAGCGCACCTGTGGTAAGCCGCATGGTGCAATGCAAATCCGCCTTCGCTGAAGCTTCGGCGAACAAAGCATCGGTTCTTCAAACCAAATCATTTGCTGCCATTCAGCGAAGCAGTTTTGGCGACTACGATTCGGGTGGCGATATGACTTGCGAAAGCTGTGGTTCGGGCAGTGATATCAACAGAAAACATCTTTCATTATATCCTTCAGATGTGGTACAGCGAAGCGGCCGGGGCCCGCCCGCCGGCTCCATGCAGTTTGAGCAATCGCTTTCGGCTGAGAAAGGAGGTGGCAGCGCATTGCCCGATAATACAAGGCAATTTATGGAGAGCCGCTTTAATGCCGACTTCAGCGGCGTACGTGTACATACAGGCAGCCATGCCCAAAGTTTGAGCACGCAAATTCATGCCCAGGCTTTCACGCATGGCAATGATATTTATTTTAACAACGGCAAGTATGCTCCGCATACTTCCGGCGGTGGTTTATTGCTTGCCCATGAATTAACGCATACGATTCAACAGGGCGCCAGCAAATCGAATGCTGCGTCTAATGCAAATACTTCCGTTGCCCGCAAACCAATTATACAGCGCAGCTTTGGAGCGCCGGTTACTCAGTTAGATAATGCCATACAACATGCCAAAAGCCAGGAAGGAAAAATAAATGCCGGTACCGAAGGACCTGACGGTTACAGAACAGGATGGGAACAATTGCTTGAAATATTTAAAAGCACCTTTGGCGAAGATAAGGTCATCAGCGGCAGTGGCGGTACCGCAGTGCCCGGCACGGTAAGTGAAATGGACATTAAGAAAAAACGCACGGCCACAGGCGTTGAAGTTGTTGATCCTGCCCATACCGATCGCACAATGACGGGCGACCGCGATGCCATGCCCAGCTGGTGCGGCATTTTCGTATTCTGGGCGCTCAATAAGAGCGGCGTGCCCATGCCCAAATGGCAACTGGGGCAAAACGTATTAAAGCCGGAAGCACTTAACCCACCGGGTTATATTCCAAAACCCGGCGACATCGCATGGCGAAGCGCCTTTTCGCATTTTGCCATTGTTGAAAGTGTGTCGGGTGATACCGTGCGTACTGTGAATGGCAATACAGCCGGTGAAGACAATCTCGGCGGACAGGTACAGTCGCGCGAACACCCCATCAGCAACTGGACGGCCTTCTTTAATCCGCTGGCGACTATGGAAGGTACGCTGGGCAGTGGGGAAGGACCTGTTAATGAACAACCCAAAACGTTGAGTGAACTGCGTAAGGAGTTGTTTAATGTCGATCGGAAAGAAGAGTCCGGTGAAACCATTCAACCAAAATCAGAACTCAGTACCTGGAGTGTAGATGGTCAGGGTCAGTTACAGACCGGCCATCAACCTTCAGCCAACATAAATAATAATACCGTACAGGCGAAAACCGAAGAACCTAAGGAAGAAGACGATCAGCAAACTTCGGTTCAGCCATCCGTTATACAAAAACAACACGAACCAGGCATTTATTGTAAAGAAGAAGCAGGCGATGCCAATGAAAGTTATATTCAACCCAAATATGAAGATCAGGTAATTACTGAAGATGCCGGAAGTTCTTTGAACGAAACCATTCACCCGGCAACTGAAACGATATCGGCCGCGCAGAGCCGCGGGCCTCCGGTCATAGCGCGATCTGAAGATCAGTCCGAAGAGCAGGTGCAACGGTCTGTAATAGACGATGCCTTGTCGTACATAGGCTCCGTTACCGATTGTATCAGTCTGGATATCGATGTTGCCAAAGCATGCGCCCTGCGCAAAGCACAGGAAGTAGCGTTGCACATACCCGGCTACAGGGCATTGCGGGTGGTGCTGGGTCGTGACCCGATCACCGGCGATGGCATTGAGCGTAACGGACGCAACTTTATTGAAGCCGCGTTCGACATCATGCCAGGCGGAAACCTGCTGCACCAGAAGCTCGATGAACAACACCAGCTCGATGCCGCTGCCGCATGGATCGATGAACAGATCGCTACCATTGAAAGTTTGGTAAACGGACTGTTCAGTGAAATAGAAACATTCTGGAACCGCCTCGGCGTAACCGACCTCAGATCGCCCATGCAGGTATTGCGCAATGCAGCCGATATTGTACTGGGCTTTATTGACCGGATTATTGATTTTGCTATAGATGCGGCCAAAGAATTGCTTGAAATGATCAAGCAATGGTTGCTCACTAAGATAGTCGACTTTATAAAAGAGCAAACCACGGCGTATCCGTTGCTGCGGGTTATTTTGGGTAAGGACCCCGTTACCGAAGAAGAAGTGCCCACCAACGGCACCAATATCTTAAATGCATTGCTTGAACTGGGTGGCGAAGAAGGCATACAGCAGCGCACGCAAATGCAGGAAACGGGCACCTTCCAAAAGGCGGTTGACTTTATTGATGAAGGCATCGCTTTGTTCAGCAGAACCTATGATGAAATGCTTCAGGCGTTCCACAACATCTGGAACATTGTAACCATAGATAGTTTGATGGACCCGGTTGGTACCTTTAACCAGATATACAACGAGTTTGCCGGACCTGTTGGCCGTGTGCTGGATTTTGTAATAAGGGTAGGGGCCGAGATATTGAAGTTCATTAAGGAAGTGCTGATGCAGCGCCTCAGCAACTGGGCCAAAGAGCAGCGCGGGTATGAACTGGTAACGGTAATAATAGGAAAAGATCCGTTTACCGATGAAGTGGTGCCGCGCAATGTTGAGAACCTCATTAAGGGATTCATGAGCCTGATGGAAGGCGGCCGCGAACAGTTCAACCAGTTAAAAGAAAGCGGCGCTATTGATCGAACGGTTGCCAAAGTGAACGCAGCGGTGGCGCGATTGAATATGACGCCCGCTTACATTGTGCAGTTGTTCATCGATCTGTGGAATTCGTTCAGCATAAGCGATCTCGCCAATCCGATTGCGGCCTTCCAGCGCATCATTGAAAAGTTTGGCGAGCCGATCGGGCGACTGATTGCTTTTGTGATCGAGATCGTGAAGATCGTGATCGAAGCGATTTTGATCGTGATGAACTTCCCCTTCGATCTCATCAACAATATCATTGCGAAAGCCATGCAGGCTTTTGAAATGATCAAGCGCGATCCCGTAGGATTTTTAAAGAACCTGCTGCGCGCCATCAAAAAAGGTTTTATACAGTTCTTTGATAATATTCTGCAACACTTATTAACCGGGTTAGTGGGCTGGCTCACCAGTGAGTTGCGCGATGCCGGCGTGCCTGCGTTTACCGATACATCATTACGTGGTATCATCGGTTGGGTATTGCAGGTACTTGGCATCAGCATGGAAAAGATATGGGAAAAGCTGGCAGCGCATCCACGCATCGGACCGCAACGCGTAGCACGCATTCGAAGCATGATCAACACGCTCGAAGGCATCTGGACATTTATTAAAGATGTACAGGAACGCGGTATGGCAGCCATCTGGGATAAGATACAGGAACAGCTCAGCAATTTGTGGAATACCATTTTGGATGCAGTGAAGAACTGGATCATGGAGCAGATCGTAAACCGAATGGTTACCCGCTTACTAAGCATGCTCGACCCAACCGGTATTATGGCTGTGGTTAACAGCGCCATTGCTTTGTATAGTGCCATTCAGTCGTTCATCAGGTACCTGCGCGAAATGCTCGAAATAGTGAACAGCTTTGTAGAAGGTGTGGTAGATATCGCCAGCGGCAACATCACTACAGCAGCCAATTACCTCGAGCGCACACTGGCAAGGGCCGTTCCCATAATAATCGGTTTCCTCGCCAACCAGGTAGGCTTAAGCGGAATTGGCCGGCGTGTAGGTGAAATGATCGGTCGTGCACAGCAAATGGTAGACGAAGCATTGACATGGCTGGTGAACCGGGCGGTAGATACGGGTATGGCATTGCTCGATAGGGTGATGGCTATGGGCCGGGGCGCAGTGGCAGCGTTAACGTCGTGGGGCCAGGCCGATAAACAGTTCGATGCCGAAAACGGAGAACATCATAGAATATATATTGAATATTCGGGCGGCCGGCCTTCGTTGATTGTTGCCAGTGATCCTACCCCCATATTGCAGTTCCTGAATTATTGGCAGGGAAGACCCGGTATTACGCAGCAACAACGAAATGCCATAACCGAAGCAAGAACTCATTATACCACCAATATTGAACCGTTGATGACACAAATAAAGCAAAGCGAAGATAATAGCCGGCCCGAAGCAGAACGAACGCCTATGCTGAGCCAATTAGCCAGGCAGAATACAACTTTGTCGGATATAATTAAGCGGGTAATTGGTTCCAGCGCCAACCTGGCAGGTGTGCAACAACGGTATGCGCTGGAAGGATTAACAGGGCAGTATTCAGGGATGCCCGAAGCAACGGGTGATGATCTGGAAGCAGATCACCAGCCGCAAAATTCGGCCCTTGAATATGCAGCGGCCCAGTCGTATTTTAATGAACCCGGTATTGTGAATATGCGATTCAGGGCCGCCAACCGCTCGGCATTGGGGCGCGCTATTAATCTGCATATGAACAGGCACCGGGCAGGCCGAACACACGGACAGGCGGCGGGTAGTGCAGCCAACCTGGCCAGCGTGCGAAGTTCAATAGATGCAGTTACCAACTCAACCGATACCAGTTTGAATAAACGCCGCAGAGTGGTGAACATATTAAAGGCAGAGTTGAATGCCGATGTAGCAAGATTAACTCAGGTTGCCAACCGGCCGTTTAACGGAAGTTCGCCCGATCCGGTTTGGGCCGATATCAATGCATTGGGATTGAGCGATGCCGACAGAGATACATTGGGAACTCAGATCAGGCAGGCTATTATCAGGGGTGAACAACAAATGGGAGCGCAACCAATGGATAACTTAACTTCTTAAAGAATGACAATTCTAAATAAATATGAAAGTTTTCTGCAGCAGGTAGCCGGTAACCCGTTCGATTGCAGGGTGCCCCAAAACATAACCCTGTTCGAAAATTTTAAACCGGTTGTTTCACAAAAGCTGCAGCCCTTTGCAAAAAATAAAGCAGGTTGCCTGTTTTGTTTTTGGAAAGAAGAACAACAGGAAGATAAATGGCCGGTTGTTTGGTTAGACAGCGAGGGAACACCTAATGTGGTGTTTGCAGATAATGGAGTTGATTTTTTTAGCATGCTTCCTTATGGAACCGGTTTAATATATGACATTATCCGTTCCTGCGAGCGCTACGTGAACGCGCCGGATACTTTCGATTCACCCGAAGTATTGTTTGCAGATAGCTATGCCACCCTGCAAAAAAATACCATCGGGTTGTATGAAAATAGTATGCAATTGAAAGTTTCATCAACTCCTGCGCAGTTGATCTTTAGCGCGTATAAAAAATGGTATGATGTAACAAACATAATTAATCAAGGTAAACTCTGATGTATGTCAAATCGTTCATTCACCCGCCGTTACCGCCGCAGAAGCAAACCCGCCAAAAGCGACGGGGCCTTCTTCAAAAAAGAAACCCATTCTGAACAAAGCTTTTTTGGCGATGCCGCCCACGATGCATTTTTTCAACCTGCCGTATCGAATGCACCATCACAATCGGTACAACGTAAATGTGCGGGCTGTGAAAAGGAAGAAAAACAGGTGCAGCGTATGGAAGATAAAAAGGAGGAAGACAAAAAACTGCAGCGCGCTGTCGATAAAAAAGAAGAAGATGATAAGAAGTTAATGCGTGCGCCGGAGAAAAAGGAAGAAGACGATAAAAAACTGCAGCGTGCTACAGATAAAAAAGAGGAAGATGATAAAAAACTGATGCGGGCAGAAGATAAGAAGGAAGAAGATAAGAAGATTCAGAAAAAAGAAGCAGCTGCCGGATCCGGTTCCGGTGCATCAGTAAGCGGCTATGTGAATACACTCGGCGGAAAGGGAAATGCCATGCCGCCTGCCGTTAACAACTTCTTTGCGTCGCGCATGGGCTACGATTTCAGCAATGTAAAATTGCATACCGATAAAGAAGCCGCCGATTCGGCCAAAAGTGTGAACGCAAAAGCCTACACCATCGGTAATAATATTGTATTCAACGAAGGACAATACAATACCGCATCCGGCGAAGGAAAAAAGTTGCTGGCGCATGAATTAACACATGTTATTCAGCAGGACGAAAATACCGTTCAAAAGAAAGATGATGACAGCGAAGAGTGCAGCGCCGGTTCGGTTGACCTCGAAGCCGAAACAAAGGCCACCTATAAAAAAGGCGCCGGTAAAGCAGAGAAGGAAAAGACCACCAAAGGAAGCGGATGCGAAAGCTGCGATGATAACTGCGTGAACATAACCGGAACGTTGAAAGTGCCCTATTCCGTTACAACAAAGATCAACCTGCCCACAGTACCGGGTAATTTAACGCCTTGTCAGCAGGACCGTGTGCGCACAGCCATCAACGGACCATTGCTTACCCACGAAAAGCAGCATGTAAAGGCATTTGAAACGTTTAATGGTACGGCTTCATTGCCCATCAATTTTAAAGGTTGCGAAGGCGATTATACCACCTACCAGGAAAATCTTGCAGAACAGGAATTTCAGAATCGTAAAGATACGGCCGACGCCAAAAGCGCAGCCCTCGATCCTTTTTCGGTAAATGTTGATCTGTGTTGTAAGGATAAAGCGAAGAAGTAATTATATTTTTCACAATCTAATAAAGCCATCTTGCTATACTCCCTGCACAAACAAAACGAACCTTCAACGGCCATTGAAGCGGCACTGGGCGATCTGCGGCATCTTGTTGTACAACGCATACAATTGCATTTTAAGGACCATCCGTTTCCGTTAGATAAATGGGTTGATGAAAACGGCGACAACTTCATCAGGCAGGATCTTGCAAAACACATTCCTGCCTCTATAAATGCACATGAATGGATCACCTTGTTGTTATCGCTCGTTCCTCACGTGCAGCCCAATTTTTTTGAATCGATCATTTCAGAAAACCTGCCACACGGGGGCGACTTTTCTGAATTCGGTGGCGTAAAGGGAAGCAACCACCGCAGCATTTTACCAACCGGCGAAACCATTCAGTTCGTACTGGCCGGAACAGATATAGAAAAAAGGTTGCAGGTGCAGCTATTATTTGGCGAAGATCATTTCTTTTATCGTCATGGTATTTTGTGGCTGGAGCCGGTGAAAGAAGGGGAGCCGGTTATGAGCGGCCGCATTGTAATGGGGCAGGACTGGGTTGATAAAATTTTATTGGATAAAGAAACCGTGCCTCGCTTCGGGCTCGACTTCCCGGCCAAACGAATTACCACCAGTATGATCTGGGACGATGTGGTGTTGAATAATCAAACAAGGGCTTATGTAAATGAGATCAGTAACTGGCTGCAGTTGCATCATTTGTTTAATGAAGATGAAAACCTGAAACGAAAGATCAAACCGGGATACCGGGTTTTATTTTATGGTCCTTCCGGTACCGGTAAAACGCTTACGGCGGCGCTGCTGGGCAAACAGTTTCAGAAAGATGTGTACCGGGTCGATCTGTCGCAGGTAGTATCGAAATTCATTGGAGAAACTGAAAAGAACCTCGAAAGCGTATTCAAAAAGGCCGAAACAAAAAACTGGATATTATTCTTTGATGAAGCCGATGCCTTATTTGGCAAACGCACCAATATGCAAAGTGCGCACGACAAATACGCCAACCAGGAGGTGAGTTACCTGTTGCAGCGGGTTGAAGATTATCCCGGGTTGCTGGTATTAGCCACCAACTTCAAAAGCAATCTCGATGATGCTTTTTTGCGTCGTTTTCATTCGCTCATTCATTTCCCCATGCCCAATTCATCGGAGCGTTTATTATTATGGCAACGCTCCATGCCATCTAATTTAAAACAGCATGCCGATATAAAGCTCGAAGAGCTGGCCAAACAATACGAACTCAGCGGCGCTTCTATCTTAAACGCCGTTCAATATGCCGCCCTGCAAACCTATGCCCGCAAGGATGGCACCATTTGCCACAAAGATTTGTTCGATGGAATTCGCAAGGAGTATTTGAAAGAGGATAAGTCTTTTTAATAGTAGAAGAGCCCGATTTATGTTTTTCTAAGACGATAACCCATATAATTAAAATAATGATAAAACATTGCTTTAACCGGTTGGCTCATAGGCCTGGTTCCATTTGCCCATGCACTGATATTTGTTTTGTTAACTCCTGTATCATGAACAATATCTGTTACACGAATGCCAAATAACTCCATTTGTTTTAAAACCCATTTGTTATCAATTTTTGTAACTGGATTGGGTTCATAAGGAATCGCGTGTGGTTGGATTTTTACACCAGGAAAAAACGGTTCGAATAATTCCCTGGTTCTTGTTACCAATGTTTTATTATCGGCATAATTTTCCGACATATGTTTTCCCTGTGAAACGCGAATCGCTATTGAATTATCTGTTATTTCCAATATTTTAAATTCGATATTACTCATCCGCTTGTGTAAGGCTGCTCCATGTTCCAACCTGGTTTTATCTTTTTCAGATAATTCCAATAGATGAATGTTTTTTATTGTTGCCATTAGTGCAAAGTTTTAAAGGAGATTTTGACCTCCTTTAGTTAGAGAAATTTTACATAGTTCTTTTCAATATGATAAATTGCAAGTTGCTCGTTTTGTATGCCGGCTATTGTGGCCTCCTCTTCATTTTCGTAGATCATAACTGCATCCCACCAGAATTTTCCATCTTCTTTCCAGCCTCCAACAACCCCGGTTTTTTCAGTAGCGATTGCAATCACTTTTTTCAGCCCCTGATCATCATGACAGTTCTGCGTTTCATTCAGAGCCACAGACCAGCCGGCTTTCACCGGGCTAAGATCTTTTAAATAAACAGTAAAACCATTTGGATGCTCTCTGCCAATTTGTTTTAGTTTTTCAATGAGGAGCTCTATTGACTCCTTACTTATTATTTTCATTAGCAAGATGACCTTTGTTTTCTATCGCGGTCAAACGAAATTCAAAGAGCTATTACCATATAAAGGTAGTGAAAAGTTTGTAAATAACAAACTTTCATATTCTCTGGTAATAGTTCACGGTTAATAAAAGAATTTAAGTATTGTATACAGTTGCCCTTTATTTCGTAACAGTGGCTAGTTTTAAACGCTCTTCAGCAAAGAGGTAATCCTATGTTTTGGTCTTACTCATAAAGAAGGAATTAAAGGTTAATAAATAGCAATTATTTTTTCAACCTTATGTGCATGTAAAAATGGAGAATCCAACCATGAATGCTTTAGCTAATGGAGATGGTACGAACTAAAGTTACTTAAATATTTGATAGTTACGCAACTGCATATGTACCTGCCCGGTAACAGCAATAAAACATAACAGAACCCCTTTATGTGTATAAATATTTGTCCATTCACGTGAGCGCCCTGTTCTTTTTAACTGCTAAACAAGGTAACTTAGTATTGCTAAAACGAAATAGTGCAGCAGAAAGGCACCTTCTTCAATTGGTTTCAGTACAGCACTTCCCCCTCCGTACTTTGTATGATCAGTGTAAGGTTATTGTAATGAACACTGCTGCTGAAAAGCAGTAGCAGACCTTTTTTGCCCGATATAAAATTCCCCTGGTATTTGGTTGAACATTTGTTGACTATAAAGCCATCGTGAGAAAAGCGCCGTTCATTTGCAATGGGCTCTTTTCTTCAGTACACGTGTGCGCCGTCAATAACCGAAAACTAAAAATTATCACAGCCATTAAAATTATTTCCGCAAAGCGGCCTGAATACGTATGTCCATATGTGATGTATATAATCCTCTTGAATAATTAATCATAATTTTTAAAACTTCAGTTCTATGAAACAGTTATTTTACTCTTGTCTTTTATTGTGTTTGGTGCAAAACGTAATGGCGCAAACACCGCCTGCCACCTGGCAGGAGCATTGGTTCGAGCACAATCAGTTGCTCTCCCTTAAGTATTATGATAATGATATTGCTATTTATTATGATGGCGATGTAAGCAGCTCGATTACCTGGCCCTATGCCTTTATGGGCGATGTATGGCGCTACACAAAAAGTGTGTATGGTAGCTTCGGCACCGATCCGCATTTGTATTCCGTTTTTCATACTAACAAATACAGCGGCGGTCATCCGTCAACGTATTTCGATGCCGGTCATGATTATCATAATGTAACCGATGTTGGCCCCGGCCCCTGGACTAGCGGAACCGGTAACGATCTTGATATTAACACGCATGAAGTGAGTCATATTGTTGAAGGGGCCAGTAAAGGCATTAAAGGATCGCCTGCCTTTCCGATATGGGGCGACAGCAAATGGGCCGAAATATTTATTTACGATGTGTACCTCGGTTTAGGCAGAACCGCCGACGCTACCCGCTGGTACAACCTGATGCAAAGCAGCACAGCCACTTATCCCCATGCAGGCACATATTGGTTCCGCGACTGGTTTTATCCCATTTATCATAATTACGGAGGCACCCAGGTGTTGAACCGCTTTTTTCAAATGCTTGCCCAGTATTTTCCAAAAAGCGGCAGCAGCTATGCACGCGATATGAACTGGGGCGAGTTCATTCATTTCTGGAGCGGTGCTGCAGGTGTTAGCCTGAAACCGCTTGCTACCACCGCCTTCGGCTGGACAACCGATTTTGAAACGCAGTTCAACCAGGCCCGTATTGATTTTCCTTTTGCCTATGGAACCGGCGTGGCGTCTGTTTACAAAGACTGTAATTATGCTGGTTATGTAACGGCGCTGAAAACAGGCGATTATACCCTGGCCCAGTTACTGAACATGGGCGTGCTCAACGACGATATATCTTCTCTTAAAGTGAGCAGCGGGTACGAGGTACAGCTTTTCTGGGATGATAACTTCTCAGGTTCTTCAATAACCATCACGGCCGATAATGCCTGTTTGGTAGATGAAAGCTGGAACGATAAAGTTTCTTCATTGAAAGTGCGGGCAACCGGTACCGCAAGGGCTGCGCAATCGACTGTATTGGCAACAGATAATAAACTGGTCATTTATCCCAATCCGGTATTGAATGAATTACGATTCAACACCACAGTGCCAATGACAGGTGCAGTAGTGAGGATAATAGATATCAGCGGCCGTGAAGTCATCAGTGCAAAACCCGCAACCGGTAGTGTCGATGTATCGAAGCTGAGCACCGGCGTATATACATTGATGATGATAAAAGATGGCAAAACGCTTATGCAAAGGTTCGTAAAATAATTCTCTTTAATTATAATCGCAAAGGCACAGGAGGCGCAGGATACAGCGCCTCTTAGCCGTTGCGGTAAACCATTAAAACGCTGTTATATGAAAAGCTTACAATCAATCATTATCAAACTGCTTCTTGTTACAGGAGTAGTAATTGCTGTAAATATTCCTTTGTTTGCCGGTTCGGGCATTTATGGCGGAGGGCCCATTTATAAGAACAGAAGCTATTCGATCAATGAATTGAAAAATTCAGGGTTCACCTATGTGGTTGTATGGACCATTCACATCGATGCAAACGGTACTTTAAATTTTAATGCCGAATTTCCGCTGGTTCAAAATGGTTCCTATATTGGCGCGGCTTCTTACCCTAATTTCGCATCAGATATTGCTTCGCTGAAAACTGCGCCCACTTCTATTACACGGGTTGAGTTTTGTTTAAGCGCCTGGGGATCTTCGACCTTTGCCAATATAAAAAATCTCATTGCTTCGCAGGGTACAGGTTCAACCAGCATATTGTACCGGAATTTTCTGGCTTTAAAAAATACCTTTCCCGCTGTTGACGCCATAGGCTTCGATGACGAAAGCACCTACGATGCAGGTTCTGCAACTGCATTTGCTGTAATGCTGGCCGACCTGGGATTTAAAGTGGCGCTTGTTCCGTATACAGCTTCTTCTTTCTGGACGAGCGTGGCAACGAATACCAATAACCAGCGGCCGGGTACTATCGACAGGGTCGACCTGCAATGTTATTCAGGCGGTGCGGGTAATAATCCCTGTTCATGGAATTTTGGCAGCATACCGGTGTATCCCGGATTGTGGGATGCCGAAAAAACAACCAGCCAGGTTACCACTCAGTTAACTACCTGGAAAAATCAATGCAATATCAAAGGCGGCTTTATGTGGCTATACGACGATTTTGATAATTCTTCAGGTACTGCTCAATATGCAGCTGCCATTAATAATGTATTTGCAGGAACAGGCGCCACTGCGGCCACATTTTATAAAGATTGCAATTACAGCGGCTCTGCAGTTGGTTTACCGGCCGGCAATTATACGTTGTCACAACTCATTGCACGTGGAATTGATAATGATGTTGTATCTTCTTTACAGGTGCAAAGCGGGTATACGGTTGTTTTGTATTGGGATGATAATTTTCTGGGCGCCACGCTTACCAAAACAGCAAACGATGCCTGCCTGGTAGATGATGGCTGGAACGACAAAGTATCTTCGATCAAAATCAGCGGTACAGCTGTTGCGGCCAGTAGTGCGCGTGCAGTAACAAATAATTTTTCATTGTCGAATACGCCACAGCAAAATGAGTTGAAAATATTTTCACCACACGATTTGGCAGGCACGGTAATGCGCATTTATGATATTACCGGCCGGCAGGTATCAACGGTTCAACCGGTATCGAACCGTATTAATATATCGGGCCTTCGACCCGGAATGTATTTGCTGGTGTATACAAAAAATGGAAAGCAGATTACGCAGCGGTTTGTGAAGTAGCAAATAAAGTAAAGTTATGGCCCGTAAGGTGCATCTTAACATCTTCCCAAATCGGCGTGTTTCGTGCACCTTACAGGTCTTTTTTTTCTGTCGCATCGTAAATTTTTCCTATTATTGTTGCAATGACGGCAGTTTCAAAAGGAAAATTCAACAACCGGCAGGCTTTATTGGTATTAATATTGTTTGCCATGATGACGGTTGTATCGTATTATCTGTTCCTCCATGCATGGGTAAACAGGCATGTACAGCTCGATATATTAATTGCAGCCACCAGCTTATCGTTATTTTTCCTGTTTATTCTTTTAATTGCCTTACAGGAGTTGAAGGTGGTTGATATTTATGAAGATCATATAAAAGTGAAAAAATTATGGCGATTTTCACCTGTCGTAATTAACAAAACCGATATCCAGCTTTATTCGATCAGCGCAAAAAGGAATATTAATTACGTCATCATCAAAACCATCAATAAAGATATTATACTGCCCGAGCCGCTATTATCCAATAATGCAGAGCTGTATCAGCAGTTGCAACGATGGAAGATCAAACGGAAAGCTGATATCCCGTTTAAAAGACATTCGCCCATTGAAAACAAGGGCGCCGGTGTTGTGTTAATGGCATCGGGTGCTTTTTTGCTCGGCTATACGATCAAATCTTTTATTGCCTCAGGCATTACATACGATGCCGGCAAGCTGATAACCGATAAAAAATGGAACTTTCTCATCGCCGTTATAGGTATTACCTTTTTTATGTACGGACTGAATTTGTACCGGCATCATAAGGCTTCGAAAGCATCATAAATAGTACATCAATCATTTCAACGGTTGCAAATGCGCCGGTAACGGAATATCGGTGCTGTATCCATCGGCCTGCGGATCTCTTCTGGTGGTTTCAAGCGGAATGAGTCCCGACCAGATGGGCAGCGATTGATCGGCCTCATCATCATTGGGCAATCCGGTCCTTACTTTGGCAGAAGCTTCGGTTACATCAAAAGCCAATACGGTAGTTTTTTGCACTTCATTTTGTTTTACCGGCCGCAGGTAATCCCAGCTGTTGGGCACTATTTTGTTGGTAAGCCATTTAAAAGCCTCGGTTTTTGTATCCGCATCTTCAATTTTTTCGGCCTGCCCAAACAGCACCACCGACCGGTAATTCATGGAATGATGAAAAGCCGATTTGGCCACTACCAATGCATCTATCAGTGTTACTGTTATACAAACAGGTATACCTTTCTCAAGCTCCCAAATAAAATGACTGCCTACCGAACCATGTATATATATCTTATTTTCATAACGCACAAACGCGGTTGGAATGGAAAACGGCTTGTTATCTTTTACATAGCTGATGGTACAGTACAAGGCTTCGTCTAAAATACCATAGATCGTTTCCTCGTCATAATGCGCCCTTTTCGCCAGCCGGCTGGGAATAAGATGTGATTGTTGCGTCATGCTGTTGTGTTTTTTTACAAAATTGTACCTTTATTGGATGGGGATAATCATCCGGTTTTGATAAATCAGGTAGTCCAATTTTAACAATGCAGGCACTTTCAACATTACTTTCAGTAGACAAAACCAGTCCGCAACCGGTTTATCTGCAAATTGCCAATCAGTTAATGGTATTCATTAAAGATGGGAATATGCAGGCGGGCCACCGTTTGCCGAGTACCCGGCAAATGGCCGACTGGCTGAATGTTCATCGTAAAACTATTATACAGGCATATGACGAGTTGCTGATGCAGGGCTGGCTCGAGAGCCGTGCCGGCAGTGGCACTTTTGTAGCTAAACATTTGCCTGAATTCCGGCCGCAAAAACTCAACGGCAGTGCGCCGGTTACCGATCCGGTACAGGTGGCGGGGTTTCAATTTGCACCCTTTCCGCATCTGGATCACGCGATCGTTCAGTCGAAATACAAATTTCATTTAGACGATGGTTTTCCCGACTCACGGCTGGCGCCGGTTGAAGAGCTGGCAAGGGCCTACAGAAGCCAGTTGTTAACCGGCAATCCCTATGTTCGGTTGGGCTATGGTGATACCATGGGGTCTTTGTGGCTGCGGCAGGTATTGGCTTCGTATTTAAATGATACCCGTGGTTTGAAGATCACACCTGAAAATATACTCATCACCCGGGGAACCATAATGGGCGTATACCTTGCCATTACCGCATTTATACAACCCGGCGATAATGTGGTAGTGGGCGAATTGAGCTACAACGGGGCAAATATGAATTTTTTGCAGGCGGGCGCCAATATTATACGAATACCGATAGATGAACACGGTCTTGTGGTAGATGCCCTGGAGCAGATCTGCCGCACCAAACCGGTACGCATGGTGTTTATAACATCGCACCATTTTTATCCTACTACAGTACCGCTGCGGGCCGATCGCCGCATTCAATTGCTTCGTTTGGCAGAAAAATACGGGTTTATAGTTTTTGAAGATGACTACGATTACGATTTTCATTACCTGAGCAAACCGTTGCTGCCGCTGGCGAGCGCCGATAAGGCAGGTATGGTTTTGTATTGCGGTTCTTTTACAAAAAGTATTTCACCGGCTTTCCGGGTGGGTTACCTGGTGGCTTCGGAAAATGTGATCCGCCATCTGGCGCGGCTGCGCCGCATCATCGACCGGCAGGGCGATACCATGCTCGAAAACGCCATTGCCGAACTGTTACAAAACGGCATTATTCAACGTTACCTGAGAAAAGCGTTGCGCAAATACAAACAACGAAGAGATCTGTTTTGCGATCTGCTAAAAACACAGCTCGGTGAATATGTTCAGTTTCAGGTACCGGTGGGCGGTATGGCTGTGTGGACGCATTTTGACCCGGCCGTTAATCTTTCCCAACTTTCCCAAAAGGCGATGGAGCATGAATTGTATTTTTCCGAAGGTTTTCGAAATGACGATGCTTCGCCGGTATTAAATGCCACCCGGTTGGGTTTTGCCTCCTCTACACCAGCCGAGCTGGAGCAATGCGTTGATATTATTAGAAAACTACTGAAAGGCAATTGCGGAACTTAATGTTTCATAAAAATAAAAACGGCGCCGATCAATGTTAGTACGATCACTACCTGGCGGTACAGATCGTCTTTTATAATGGCAACCAGTTTAATGCCGCACCAGAAACCTACTGCCAGAAAGGGTAGCAGGGCAAGGTCGGTAAGCAGGGTAGAGGCGGTGATATTTTTCCAGTAAATGATTTGAAAAGGCAGTTTGAATAAATTGATCACTAAGAATACCCAGGCAGCGGTGCCAATAAAGTCGTTTTTCGGCAGGCGCATGGCCAGAAAATAAATATTTGAAAAGGCGCCGGCGAGGTTGCCGAGCATGGTGGTAAATCCCGACACCAGCCCCATACCCGCTGTAAATAATTTATTGTTGGGTATAGTGACCGCTTTTCTGAATTCCATGAAGAGCATGATGGCCACAGTAAGTACAATAATAGTTGCCATTATTTTTCGAAAAACAGCTTCGTTCAGGTCTTTGCCAATAAAAACGCCCACCAATATACCGGCCACCATCCAGGGAATTAGTTTCCGGAAGTGCGGCCATTGGGCATGCCGGTGGTAATATTTTAGGGCCATAATATCGGCTGCGCATAATAAGGGCAATACAATGCCGGTTGAGGCCTTACCGCCAAATAAGATGGTCATAATGGTTACATTCAACATATCGATGCCTTTTAAACCGGCTTTCGACAATCCGATGATAAAGGCCGACAACGCTATCAAAACCAGGCTGGTTATTGAGTAAGAGGCGAATAATCCCATTCCTTTCAGGTGTAATTATAATAAGCTTCAAATATAATGTATATAAAAGCAGGTGAGGGGTTCTATAAAATAAACGGTTATCAAATTGATACCTCTTTTTAAACATTCTGCTACCCTGTGTATGAAGCGGGGATGGTACATTCATAGAACAGCCTGGCCAGGGCGAAACACTAAACGATTTACTTTTTTAAAACAAAAAAACTTGTCACATGAATCAGAAACTAATGATTGCCATTGCCATTTCCTTTTCTGTTCTTTCCATTACTTCCTGTAAAAAGCAGGCCGCTTCTGAAAAGCCCGAAGTAGAGGCCGCCTGGAGTACCAGCGCCCAGTATGGTAGCTGGAGCAACGGGGGATACACATTATATAATAATATATGGGGCAGCGGCGCCGGATCGCAAAACATGTGGGCCAACAGTTACAGCAACTGGGGCATCTGGGCCAATCACCCCAATACAGGTGGTATAAAATCGTATCCTAACAGTACCCGTTATGTGGGCAGAACTCTTAGTTCGTTAGGTTCACTAACAAGCAGCATCAGTGTTACTACGCCATCTGGTGGAGCATGGACCTCGGCCTATGATGTTTGGGATAATAACAAGCAACATGAAATTATGCTGTGGATGAACTACACCAGCAACAGCAACGGATCGGGTAATATTAAACCTATTTCGTATAACTGGAACTCGTCGGGCAACCCGGTACCGGTGTATACCAATGTTTCGGTAGGCGGTGCTACCTGGAATGTTTTCAGGGGTAATAATGGCAGTAATAATGTGTATTCGTTTTTACGTACTACAAAAACCAATAATACCACTGTAGATATCAGGGCTATTGCCAACTGGGTCAAAAACCAGGGATGGTTTGGCAATATTACAATGGGCGATGTTCAGTTTGGGTACGAAATTACTTCGTGCTATGGTACTAATGGTTCGGGGTTGAATTACACTACCAATAGTTATTCGGTTAGTTTTAATTGATTGTTGCTGTAATTTCTCACCACATAGGCACATAGGGAACATAGATATCACATAGATGATGACGAAAATCTATGTGTCTTTTCTATGTGTTCTATTGTGTCTATGTGGTTCAAAAAAGATTTAGCATTGATGTATACAGTAAACAAAAATAGCCACCTCATTTTAGTCATAATTGTTTTGTTTTTGCAGGCCTGCAAAAAAGAAACAACGTCTAACTGGAACGATAAAGCAGGTATGCTGACGGCGGTGAACACCCTGCGCGCAAAAGGCTGTACGTGCGGTACTGTTTTTATGCCGCCTGTTGCTGCGCTTACCTGGAACGATACCCTTGCCCTTGCTGCCAAAGCACATGCCGATGACATGGTGGCACAGGGATATTTCAGCCATATTTCTCCATCGGGCACTTCGCCCATACAACGGGCAATGGTACTGGGGTATTTGGGTAATTATGTAACTGAAAACATAGCCAAAGGATACACGTCAATGGCCGATGTAATGGATGCCTGGATAAAAAGTGAAAGTCATTGCCAGGCGATGATGGATAGTTTGCAAACCGAAATGGGCGCTGCCAATACAGGTACATACTGGGTTCAGGAGTTTGGCAGCCACCGGTAATTTATACAGCATATCTATTATAAATGACTTGATCAAACGCAATTGAAAAATAAGCCGCAATAAATAAAAGTATTTACTGGCCCGAAAAATACCCACCTGATTTATAAATTTCATCTATCCTTATTTGTTAGTCTGCTCAATGGTTTGTTATTTTTGCCCGCAATTCCTGTACCCCATCGATGGCATAGTGCTTACCGGCAAAAATGAATGGCGCGTATAAGCCTTTATACCGGTTTATTTTAATCCTTCCTGTTAATAATTTCTGGTTTAGTTTGATTTTTATCAAAGGTGAACTTTGATATAGGACCCGTTTTTTTATTATGTACTTATTGAATTGCTATGAATAATACACCATCGGCCATTACCATTGCCATAGTAGATGATCATGCGCTGATACGACAGGCCATGAGTTTACGTTTGAACCTGCTGGGTTACAAAGTGATTATGGAAGCAGAAAATGGAAAGGCGTTTCTTGACAAGTTAGCGGATTCAGCTGCTCCGCAAATTTGCATGCTTGATATTAATATGCCGGTAATGGATGGATTTGAAACGGCTGTGCATCTGAAGAAAAACTGGCCGAAAATGAAGATCCTGTTTTTTTCGATGCATAATACAAGTGCCTTTGTATGTAGGGCAAAGCAATTAGGGGCAGATGGGTTTATTGCCAAAGACGCTCCTTTTGAAGAATTGAACAAAACGTTATTGCAGATCCTGAATAATTAACCTGAATAATTAATAAGTGGGGCTGATACCGAAATGAAAAAATAAATCCGGCCAGTTACGACCGGATTTATCTATAAGCGCACAAAGCGTCAGAGGATAAGTTAGCCATTATGCGCCCGCTTGAACTGTTAATTGAAACAAATGATCCGGTCTGTGAAATAACACCCGGCTAATACCATGCCCGGGCATCAAACCATGACTAATATACGCAGAATGTGATAGCAAATATCATCCTGCGTGGTCAGATGCTTAGTTTTTGATTTTAGTCAATTAATATATAAGCCCCCATATATAACTGTAAAACTATGACCGCCGTCATAGTTTTTAATGTGTAAAAAATATATCTTACTTAACAATGAACATTTCCTGCACAACTGCGATATCCTGCGAAACTTCCCCATTGTATAATTGATGTAAAACAAGTTGGTATGATACTGCAAACTAAAAACGGATATCCCGAAGTTGTACTTACGCCCCCATGCGAAAGCTCTTTCTTTTACACAACGGCCGACTGGCTGCGCCATGAGATGGGCATTTCGTTTTGTAATAAAATAAAGGACGATACTACTATTTCCTGGCAATTTTGTTTTGGCACGGGCATCCTGGTGCTGAAATATGATCCATCATCCGGTATATCGTTATGCCCTTCGGGCTTTGGAAAAGCAGGCATGGAAGAACGAACGGCTTTTAAAATGCTTGCCGAAACTTTACATTACGGTACCGGCATAAATATCGACGCTTGAACAGGCACTTTTTTACAGTAACGTTACATGTAATAACAACCCATGTTGCAGGCTTATAATACCTATATGGTACTACTTATAAAAAGTAAATTTATCACTCATTTTCATGTAGAAAGTTTAATAACATTTTCATATATTAAGAAAATAGTAATATATTAGTTGTGTTATTGGTTTGGGCCTGGGGAACTAACGTTAACAACGACTTATGATCATCTTCCTTAATTATGCAATTCTGATTTCCTGAAAACCAATTATTGAAACGCTTCCAACTACATATATCTGTTTCCCCGGTGCAAAAGGTCCAGCGATTCTAAGAAAACAAATTGAGCATAGATATGTTGCCGTTAGTTTCTATTCAGGAATTGTTTCCTGGATCGGACACCTGTTTTATTGATTCCAAAATCATCTTACAATGAAACAAATTCTCGTTATTGAAAATAATAGCAATATGCGCAGGATAGCGGGCGATATACCGCAACCGGCTACCGCCAATGCATTAACCGCTAATAATCGAAGATCAGGAATTGAAGTTACAAACGAAATAATGGCAACCTCTTTTTTGGAAAACAGAAATATAAACCGGTATAAAAAGAAACAGATCATTTATGCCGAGGGCAATCATCCTTTACATTTGTACTATATTAAAAAAGGTATTGTAAAAACCTATAAATGCAATGCCGAAGGGAAGGAATTGATCACGGGTATTTATGGCGAAGGCGATTACCTGGGTTATGTTCCTTTATTGCAGAATAACGTGTATCGCGATTTTGCGGTAGCCGTTGAATATGCCGAGCTGGCTTTGATTCCCAAAAATGAGTTTGAGCTGGCAATGGCAACCAACCGGCAAATGGCAACAAAGTTTATAACTCTGCTGGCCGCAGGCATTACCGAAAAAGAAGAGATGCTGGTAGGACTGGCCTACAATTCGCTTCGAAAAAAAGTGGCCGATGCGTTATTGTTTTTAAGCAAAAAATATAAAAATACTATAAAGATCAGTCGCGATAACATTGCTGCTATTGCGGGTACCGCAACTGAATCGTTGATACGAACACTGGGCGAATTCAGGCAGGAAAAGTTGATCGATATTAATGACGGCATTATTATTATTCTTAACGAAGCCAGGCTAAGGAAGATGATGAATTAAGTTGTAAGTAATAAGTAATAAGAGATTTAAGATTTGTGTTTTAGTAATGATCAAACGGGAAAAATGGACATGTAGTGTATGAGTAAGCCTCTCGAAGAATCGGGAGGCTTTTTTATTAATTCCAACATCCTATGAATAGCCACATTGAAGTTATTTAATATGACTTGTATAAACTATGATGCAGCTCAATAGAAGTATTGAGAGTGGTTACTGTTTTTTGAAAGGCTGATCAAAATCATATTTCGGGGATTACTCTTTAATTAATATTGCGCAACTTTTACAGGGGCTCATGGTGAATTAACGACAACAGGATATGTTAAAACAGGTTGAATTGCTGGCCCCGGCAGGGGCATTCGATAGTTTGCAGGCGGCTATTAATTCCGGCGCCAACGCTGTTTATTTTGGGGTTGAGCAATTGAATATGCGCACTCGTTCGGCCGGTTCGTTTTCAATAGCCGACATAAAGGAAATCAGTGCTGTTTGCAGGATGAATGGCGTAAAATCGTATATCACGCTTAATACGGTCATGTATGAACACGACATGCAGCTGTTGAAAACCATTTTAAAAGAAGTTAAGAAACAAAAAACAGATGCGGTAATTGCGGCTGATTTTGCTGTGATGGAATGTTGCCGTCAAATGCAGATACCTGTTCATATTTCAACCCAGGCTAATGTAAGCAATATTGAATCTGTGAAATTTTTTTCGCAGTATGCCGATGTGGTGGTGCTCGCAAGAGAACTTACTTTAAAACAAATTAAGCATATAACTGATGGTATATACAGGCAGAAAATAAAAGGGCCTTCGGGCGAATTGGTGAAAATTGAAGTGTTTGTGCATGGGGCATTGTGTATGGCTGTTTCGGGCAAATGTTATTTAAGTCTGCACGCGCAAAATGCTTCGGCCAACCGGGGCGCCTGTGTGCAAAACTGTCGCAGGCCATATATAGTGAAAGATGCTGAATCGGGCGAGGAACTGGTGATAGATAACGAGTACATCATGTCGCCAAAAGATTTGTGTACGATAAATATACTTGACCAGGTGATAAACAGCGGCGTGGATGTGCTGAAAATTGAAGGCCGCTCAAAAGGGGCCGATTATGTTCAGGTAGTTACTGCCTGTTACCGCGAAGCGATCGATGCTGTACATAACGGAACTTTTTCAATTGAGCGTGTGAACGGCTGGAAACAGGAGCTTGAAAAAGTATATAACCGTGGCTTTTGGGAAGGCTATTACCTCGGCAGAAGGCTGGGTGAATTTACGCCGCATCCCGGTTCAGCGGCCACCGAGAAAAAAATATACATAGGCAAAGGAGTAAGGCATTATCCGAAGATCGGAATAGGAGAGTTTGCTATTGAATCGGGAAGTTTACAATGCGGTGATACATTGATGGCCACCGGGCGGCATTACGGTATGCTGAAACAGAAAGTAGAAACGTTATGGGTGAATGGTAATTGTGGCAGCAAAGCTGTAAAAGGCGATAAAGTGACTTTTGCCGTTACGGGTAAAATAACGCCCGCCGATAAATTATATAAAATTGTTCAGGGAGCGCTACATGAGTAAAGTTGTTCAATACCGGAATAAATGTATCGGATGTGGTATATGCTATGAACAACAGCCCGAACTATGGCGCATGTCGAAAAAAGATGGGAAAGCAACTTTGCTGAAAAGCATCGAAAGAAAAAAAGTTTTTATACTAAATGTTACCGGCAGCATGGCTGTAAGAACAAAAGAGATTGCGGCATTGTGCCCGGTGCGGATAATTAAAGTTGTATGAATGAAAGAATAGCTGAGTTTTTGCAACAGCAAACCTGTTCGGCCTTATGTTGTGTGGGTAGCGATGGACTTCCCTGGTGTTTTAGTTGTTATTATGCATTTGATCCTGAAAATGGTCTGTTGTATTTTAAATCTTCGGCCCAAACAAAACATGCACAGATCATGTTGGGCAATCCGCTGGTGGCCGGAACTATATTGCCCGATAAATTAAACAAACTACAATCGCGGGGCATACAATATCAGGGAATTATTTTGCCACCTGGTCATCCGCTGACCCAACATGCTTCCTCGTTTTATTATAAAAAACATCCTGTGGCCAGAGCCATACCCGGTGACATATACACCTTGCAGCTGAACACTGTAAAATTCACCGATAATTCACTGGGATTTGGAAAGAAGTTTACCTGGAGCCGTGAACAAACGGTTATTGACGAATAATTGATGATTATCAAATTCACGTCGGGCACATAATGATATTAATTGTATACCTTTAATCATTGTCATAATCATTGTCACGCAGTAACGTTTCAATCCATCCCCCAATATCTGCAATTTTCTCCGGTCTTTACTTTCAACTGGCCTGGTATGCCTGCATTGGTAGCTTTCTTTTACAACTTCACTGATCCTTTTACCTTTTGATTGAGCGGTTGTTCAAACGCATCCTTCTGAAAACCGGAAACAACATCATTTTTCACCTTTAAAATGATAGGTTATGTTATTACCGGTACACAAAAATTGGTGCATTAACAAGTTCGGCGGGACATGAAATCTCAATATTGCAAACCAAGCACAAAAAACCATGACAAAGAGCATCTACACTTTTGTTTTGTTGTTTTGTGTCGCTAATGCGTTGGCACAAACGGTTCTGGTTTCGTCTGGTTCTACCTGGAAATACCTTGACAACGGAAGTAACCAGGGTACTGCCTGGCGAACCACTTCTTTTAATGACGGAAGCTGGGCATCGGGCCCTGCTCTATTAGGCTATGGCCATGGGGATGAAGCCACCGTTGTAAGTTATGGCCCTCAATCCGACAACAAGTACACAACGACATATTTCAGAAAAACTATTTCTGTTGCCGATGCATCTGTCTTTTCCAATTATACCTTACGGGTGAGGAGAGATGATGGCATCGTAGTTTATATTAATGGTGTAGAAAAATACCGGAACAACATGCCATCCGGAACCATTGCGTATAATACCTGGGCGGCCGAAACTTGCACCGATGATGGTTATACATGGTTTTCCACCACATTGGCAACCGGCTCTTTAGTTACAGGAACCAATGTAATAGCTGTGGAAATTCACCAGAGGAAGCCAACAAGTGCAGATATCAGCTTTGATCTTCAATTGACCGGCACAGGCGTGCTTGATGTAACACCGCCTACTGTAAGCTCCTGGTCGCCTGCTGATAATGCTACCGGTGTATCCAACACCGCCAACCTTATTCTTACATTCGGTGAAAACATTCAAAAAGGCAGCGGCAATATTGTAGTAAAAGAAGGCGGTGTTACCAAACAAACCATTGGAGTAACAAATTCCGCTGTAACCGTTTTGGGGAATACTGCTACCATTAATCCGGCCGACTTTACCAGCGGTGCAGCAGTGAATATTGAAATAGCTGCAGGCGCTTTCAAAGACCTTGCGAACAATAATTACGCAGGTATCAGCAATGCAACCACCTGGAACTTTACCGTTCAATCGGGCGGAACAACAGCAGTACTTACCCGCGGGCCTTATTTGCAAATGGGTAATCAAACTGCTGTTACCCTTCGCTGGAGAACCAATATCGCCACCGATTCAAAAATTGAAGTGGGCACTATATATGGTACGTATACTCTATCTGCCACCAATGCTACTTCAACCACCGAACACGAAGTTCGGATCACAGGCCTCGCTGCTGATACCAAATATTATTACCGTTTTGGAAGTTCTACCCAGATATTACAGAGTGCCAACGATAATTATTTTACCACTGTACTACCGCCGGCCACAACAAAAAAGATACGCATTGCAGCTTTTGGTGACTGTGGCAAAAATAGCCTGGATCATCAGACCAAAACTCTCACTGCTTATAGAAATTATCTTACTAACAATAGCCTGGAAGCTGCAGATGCATGGTTATTGCTGGGCGATAATGCGTACGAGAATGGAACAAATTCAGAATACACAAGCTATTTTTTCAATGCATATGGTAATACGATATTAAAAAATCATAAGCTGTACCCCGTCCCGGGCAATCATGACTACGCCAATAATTCTTCAAACCAGTCGAGCCACAATGTTCCTTACTTCAGCATCTTTACGTTACCCGCCAATGCAGAGTGCGGTGGTGTGGCTTCGGGCAATGAAAGATATTATTCCTACAATATCGGCAATGTTCACTTCCTGGCATTGGACTCCTATGGACTGGAAAACGGAGGCACCACCCGCATTTATGACACTACTGGTGCACAAGTGACCTGGGTAAAGCAAGACCTTGCGGCTAATACTAAAAAATGGATCATTGCCTACTGGCACCATCCGCCTTACACAATGGGTAGTCATAATTCCGACAATTCGTCAGAACTGGTTAAAATTCGTGAAAAGTTTATCCGCATTCTTGAGCGCCTGGGTGTTGATGTTATTCTCTGCGGGCATAGCCATGGTTATGAGCGTTCTTATTTATTGAATGGCTATTATGGCAATGAGTCTTCTTTTAGCCTAAGCACACATACAAAAAGCAGCAGCAGCGGCAAATACGATGGCAGCACTAATTCCTGTCCTTATATTACTGCTGCAGGAGCTAACCATGGAACGGTGTATGTTGTATCGGGTTCTGCAGGCGCCAGCGGTACCACACAGAGTGGCTATCCGCATAATGCAATGCCCTGGTCTATCAATGACGGCGGCATGACCTATATAGAAGTGCAGGAAAACCGGCTGGATGAAAAATTCATCCGCATGGATGGTACTATTTGGGACAAATTTACCATCATGAAAGATGTAAACAAGACCACGAATCTGTCTATTGCTTCAGGTACGCCAACCACATTAACGGCATCATGGCCTTCAGGGACCTATAAATGGAGTAACGGCGCCACGACCCGAAGCATAACCGTAAGCCCTGGGGCCAACACCACTTATACCGTATCAGACAAAACAACGGGCACCTGTTTATCTGATGTATTTAAAGTAACAATTACCAGCGGAATCACGGCAAGGGTAAATACAGATGTGGCAGAAGTAGCGGCATATACTTTAAAAATTCAGCCAACGTTTGTAAAGAAAGGGCAAAGCATCAGGGTGCAAACGAATTCAGGCGAAATAACAACCATTGTTGTGATTGATATTTCAGGAAGAATAGTTAAAACGCTACAGTTTGTTGATTTCGGTTTAATAGAAACCCAAACCTTGCAAACAGGTACTTATTTCATAAACGTAAAAGGCAATAAATTAGCTGCTACCCAAAAAATTGTGGTGACAGATTGATGTTCAGTTCATTTTCTTCCGCTTGTATCAGTAAGCGCATGCATAAATGCAATCACTGCTTTAATTTCTTTGGCAGTAAGATGTAATTTATCCGCAGGAAGTGTTTGCGTTCGGGGGGCAATGTTTAATCCACTGCCTCCCCCATTGTTATAAAATTCCATTACTTCTTCAAGCGTTGCAAAAACTCCGTTGTGCATATAAGGCGCCGTTAATGCAATATTGCGTAGCGTGGGCGTTTTGAAAGCGAACTGGTGTATGGTTGCTGTTGTAAAGCCAAATTTTCCTTTATCACGATCCAGCACAGCATGTTTTTTATGATTGGTGGCAGGTACGCCTAACACTTCCGACTCTGTTTCAGTAAATTCAGTGGGCGCCAATCCATTGAATAGAGGCATATAATGACAGGTTCCACATTTGGCCTTGCCCATAAAAAGATTAAAACCATTTTTTTCTGTGGTGCTTAATTGGGTTGTATCGCCGCGCATGTATTGATCAAAACGTGCATTCAATGCTACTAATGATCTTATATAGGAAGCGATGGCATTGGCAATGTTATATTGTGTAATTACATCTTTTTCATTGGAATAGGCCTGCGCAAAAAGTTGGGCGTACACAGGATCCTGTTGTAAAAAGGGAATGCTTTGCTGTAAAGAGCCTTTCATTTCCGCCGGATTGTGCACAACTGCACTTAATTGATCTTCAAGGGTGCTGGTTCGCGAGTCAAAAAATTGTTTTGTCTGAAAAACTGTGTTCCAAAGGCCGGGTGTGTTGCGGCTAAGTTTGGTTTTATTATCAATGGCCAGGGCGGTAGGCAAGCCGTCTGTAAATGCTTTTTGAGGTTGATGACAACTGCTACAACTGCGATCTTTTGTACCCGAAAGTATGGGATCATAAAAAAGCCGCCGGCCCAGTTCTATGCGTTCGGGTGTTGGCTGGTAGCGTTCGTTTGGCGAAAAGAAACGAACATCAAAAGCGTTGCTTTCAAAGATATTTAATGCATCGGGATTTACCGGCCTTAATTCTACCGGCATTTCAAAGCCCAGTTGCAATCTGGTTTCTACAATAGCGTTTGAAATTGGGTTAGCATATTTAATAATAAATTCCAGGCGGTCAAACTGGTTAAAACGGGTGCGGCTGTTTAATAAGAATTGTTTTGCGGCCGCTAGTTTTTGAGAAAGTCTGGTATAAAGACTTTCATCTTTCTTATTGATCTCAGAGCGATACAGGTCAATAATTGCCTGCATGCCATTGATGGTTGATGCGGCTTCCGGAATTGAATACCGGGCTATGGGCGAATCAAATCCGCTAATGCCAAGGGTAATCATTCGTAAAGTGGCGGCACGCAATGCATCAAATACTTTTTCCTCTCTAAACTTATATATCCGGTCAGGCTCATTAATCAACCGCTCAACCGTGTGTAGCATATTGTTTATATTAGCAGTTAAAGCGGTATAATCGGTAAGCTTAGCTCCGAAAAGTTTTTCTTCCACTACCTGGAAGCCCTCTGGTTTAATTATAACCTGAGGGTTATCATCTTCCACTCTTTTCAGTGCGGGGCCATTCAGGTATTTTGTTTCGTACACGTTGAAATACTCTGTTAGTACAGCTACTTTTTTATAAGATAGCCTGGCATTTTTGAATTGCAGCTGTAAAATGGCAAGAGACTGTTTTTGATTACAGGATTGCTTAATTGCCTGCAACTTTTGTTTAAGCGCCTGTAACTGCGCTGAATAATATTTATCAACCAATAAGTTGTTATCGTTGCTTACCGGAATTAAAAAACTATTAAGCAATATCAGGCAAAACAAAGCAACGGGCATGGCGATTATCCACTTTTGTTTTGGAAATAAGATAATACAATTAACTATTAAACCTTGTATTTGAAAGTAAAATAAATCAAGTAAACGAGTGATACAAAGTGTTTCCCTAAAAAGGAACTTTTATTTGATTTCAGTCAATATCCGGGGATACAAATTGTAATTAATGTTCCTTCGTTTAACTTACTCGTCAATTTTATATCACCTCCCATCAAATCCAAATATCTTCGTATTATATGCAAGCCCAGGCCGGTGCCCTGAATATTTAAAGCATTACGAGCCCGAAAGAACCGTTCAAATAAATGTTCCTGTTCCTCCTCTGAAATACCGATCCCTTCGTCGCGGACTGATATTTGCAGATCGCGTGTTTCATCGCTGCAATGAATGCTTATCACCGATCTTTCCGGTGAATATTTTATAGCATTTGATATCAGGTTTAGCATAATATTCCGCAATAGCTTTCTGTCCACATTAAAGAGATTATTCTGCAAATAAAAACTGAGTTCTAATCGTTGTTCCCGCCGTGATGCCTGAACCATTTCCATTTTTATCTCATCCAGATCGTTCATTAAATCCTGCTTTCCTATTGTTTCGGAGTTCACCATTACTGAACCTTCTTCCAGTCTTCCCAATGATAAGAAGTTATCCATTATGTAAGTCAGGTCATTTACCGCTCTTTGTATTTTGGCGATGTGTTTTTCGCGGTTTTTTTCATCTACCGGGGAATTATATTTCTTTATCAGAACAATAGAAGAAAGGATCGTGCTTAACGGCGAACGAAATTCATGCGAAGCCATTGAAACAAAACGGGACTTTAATTCCCCCAATTCTTTTTCTTTTTCATAAGCTATCCCTAATTCAGTAATCTTTTTTTCCAATTCCATTAATGCCTCCCGCAATATCAACGTACGATCTTCCACTTTTTTTTCCAGTGCCTGGTTCACTTGCCTGATCTCATCTGTTATCCGTTCCAGTTCCTCTTTTTTCCGGCGCAACAGATGTTCTCTCTTTTTCCGAATAGTGATGTCCACGATAAATGCAATGGCATAGTACTTTCCTCCCTGTTTGTAACGGCAAAAGCTGATTTCGGCAAGAAAGGCACTGCCATCTTTGCGAATGGCGTGAAGATCCTGCCTTTTTCCTTTCAAACCGGATTGAGGGTGATACAAACTCTGTCGGTTATTTTTGTATTTCTCATCGAGTTTCGGGGGAATCAGCAATTCAATAGGTTTACCTATCAACTCTTTCCGTTTGTAGCCAAACTGATTTTCCGCAAAACTGTTGATATTGATGATTTCACCGTTCTGGTTGGTCAATAGTATACCAATGATGGGATTGTTAAAAAGTGCTTCGCATTGTCGGGCATCTACTGCAATTCCATCGATGCCTTTATATCTTTGAGTGATTGACATAAACGTAATTTTAAAATTCATTTACGCACATGATTATAATGACATTCCCCCAAATATGGATGGACGTTCAGAATTAAACTATAAGAATAGAGAATAAAAAACAGAATTATCAGAATGTCTATGGTAGTGGTTACTCCTGGCAATATTAATCTGGACGTGAATTTTTAAATTTGGATGCCAACTTTTAATAAATATAAGATAAAAAATCCGCAAAGATCGACTTAAATTATATAGTTGGCCAATATGCCTGCAAAAAAAATCCCGGTGTTACATAATTTCTGAAATAAGTTATATAATTCATACTTTATTACAAATAAGTATAGACTGCAAGTGCCTGCTATTTACTGTGTAATACCTTCTAATAACATGACGATAATCAAGAACTGTCTTTAATCGTATAATTCCTATTGTAAACGTCAAAACACGCCATTATTTTAGCTATACATTTCAATTTGATATCAGATTGCATTCGATATCCAATGGTTAAACTTCACTTACCCATAGCCTTAGTACTTCTATTTTAGAATCTCTATATCCTTCTTAAAAGACGCTGGTTAGCCATGAATGTGGCTCTTACAGGATACCTTTTGGGCATCCGTTTTGACTAATATTATCAACCACTTAATTCTGAACTTTATGAAGAAAGCTATTCTTCTGTTTACCTTTTCTTTTATAATTTCCTACATCTTCGCTCAAACAAGCGCTGAAGTAGTAAAGAATGAGAATCAATATTTAAAAAGCGGGCTGACTTTAAATAAACCTTTAACTGAAGTTCGAAACGGAGATCTTACTTTTTCTGTAATTAAAGTAGAGGGCAACAATAAAAGCCAGTTGGTAACTATTGAAGTTCTTATCAAAAATAAAGGTCGGCGATTGGAAGCCTTCACTTCCTACGTAAAATCAATTATTGATAATAATGGCGTCGAATATTCGATGCATAAATCGTTTATTGGTAATAAAGATGCTACAGTATTTGCCTTTACCGATCTCAATAGCTATACTTTATTAACATGTAAGTATGTATTTAAAGGTATTAAATCAGATGTCAGGTTTCTTAGATTATTTAACTATCCTGTAGAATATCATATTCCTGGTTCCAATCCATCAGATTTTCAAATGAGAAATACTGAATTTAGAGATCTTACTATTGAATGGAAATAACAGCGAAGACTTCTACCACGAACCAATGCGCAGGAAACCCATGCAGTAAATGAGCTAAACAAAATATGGGGAAAGATTAGAGAAGCTACAGAAATTCTAAAACAAAAAAGCTGTTTTTTACTCCTGAATCAAATACGAGGGATTGGTACTGTTACATTTTTAAAAGTAATCGAAGATCATATTGGATTAAATAGAAGATCGGTTAGTAAAAAGAAAAAGTTTATTGAAATAAGTAATCCGGCCCGTAACAAACCGGATTATTTAAACTTTAATAAACCGAATGATAGTGACTGTTTGAATCTAACTGTTTCGAATTTAAAAAGAATATCACAAAGAAAAAAGCATATCATTTTTTATTCAAACTGATTTTGATTGCCATCAATAATCTTTATAGCGGTTCCTTCAACCAGGAATCGCTATTTTTTAAGCCGGCCTTACATAAGAGCTTACACTTACATTTTCATAAGGTATTTTTTGTTTTTTTGTGGCTTCATTTTTGCGCATTACAATTATTCATAATTTGTTGTACTGTTTAAATTCAGTATCCTATGTGGAAACCTCTTAGTTCAATGCAAAGGGTTATTCGTGGAGATAAAATAAGATATCTTCATCCTGATGTAAAAAAAACAGAAACTTTATTTGAAGTAGTAAAAACAGACGAGCATTATTTTGAAATTCTTCCAGTTGCAAAAAATACAGATCCCTTTCAAAGTAATGCTACAAAAAAAATTATCAGATACTTTGATATTGGTTATAACATCCAAATAGAAGTTTGGGAAGAGCATGTAACGAATCGCTCTGTTGATGTATAAATCAAGGGGGTGGATAAAAATCCGCCCCCGTTTATATCCAATATCCTATGAAATAATCTAATGGCTATTATATAAATTATGTTCCAGTTATATATATTGCAATTATTATAATTTTATTATTTAAAAAGATCAACTTCGTATATTTATTTCCTCATACTTTACGCGGTCTATTGCTTTTGGGGAAAGGTTGTTTTATGTACTACTCCGCTAACTAAACAGCTTACCTCTGTTGCAGTCAATACTCCTTGTGATTTTCAAAGACAAATTGCAGGTGATAACACAACCCGCTATGATGTTTGAAACAACAGATGATAGTTTGAAGATAAACCGAACGCACAACTTATAATTGAGTATTAACAGTTCCTTTCTCTCCTGGATTTTCAGCTTTCGAAGTATTTCTTAATCTATACAATAATTGCTTTGCCTTATCCCTTATAGTAATAAGGTCTTTTGGTGAAGCATTATCTTTTAAGGCATTAACAAATTTCCATGCTTCCGAAATATATTCCCTGTTAAGATTTTTTAAAAATTCATTGTCATTCTCTTTCATACATTCAATTACTGCTTTCAATGATCTTAAATAAGGGAAGATATTCAAAACTTATACCACAGGTATAGTAGTCCTGATTACTATTTTTCAATGCTGTAGAATTGCAACTAATTGTTTGATGATTGTAGTTAGTCCCTCAATAGAATGTGGCTTTATAAGATATTTAAGAGCGCCACATTCATAAGCCCTTTTAATAATAGCCGGAGAGCTTGCGGTAGAAAAGATAACCACGGGAGTTGACTTAAATCTGGAATCCTTTTTTATTTTTTGTAAGCATTCCAGCCCATTTTCGCCTGGCATATTCATATCAAGCAAAATAAGATCAGGTAAAGTACCATTATTTGAATATAAATTTGTTAAAAGCGTTTTCCCGGTTTTAATCCATGTGATTTCAATTGATGCACTGACTTCTTTTAATGCAAGTGAAAACAAATAATAATCGTCAGGATCATCATCAACCATACATATATGACGTATATCCATTTGAATTAGTATTGGTTTTGGGAAACAAGATGTACCACATAAGCGCACCCGTTACTAATTACGGGTTTCTAAAAAACTTTTAGGCTGGGCAATGCAAATTATATTCCTTATATGATATCTGTATATCAATGAATATAAAAGCAAAAGGGGCGTTTCGCCCCTTTTGCAGTACAACATTCTTTGGAAAAGCTTGCGTATAGGCAAGGAAACAATTACTGTGTAGTGGTTGGAGATGCATCAGAAATGGTGTCAGGTGGAATCTGCTGCCCTATTTCAGGGGGTAAAGATTTTTCCTGCTTTCTGCGATTAATTTCTGTCACAAGTGCATCAATATTTGCTTTGTGAAATGCAGACTCCGTTAATGTGCCACTAATAAAAGCCTTAGTATATTTTTCAGTTTCCTCTGCCAGCAAATCAATTAATGATTGCAAATGTAATTGCTGGAAGTTTTGATCCATATAAACTCATTGCCCCCGAAGCAACAAATGTTGAACCATCTTTGAATTAAAAGAAACATTCATATGTTTTTCTATAAAAACACCTGAAAACTAAATGTTTTCATTTATAGTATTTTCTGCATAAATTTTTATTTATATAAATTACAAATTGAATGTGTAGAAAATAATCTACAATTCGTGTGATTAAAATTCATAAACAAGGGCAGGATTTCAATCCTGCCCTGTCTATATGAGAAGGTGTTACTGAAAGGAGACAGCTTTCTAATCCGTTTTGCTGATGATTTTTTGTTAGGGTTTACCAACAAGGAAGATGCAATACGGGTAATGGAGGTGCTACCAAAACGTTTAGGAAAATTTGGCTTGACGTTGCATCCTGAAAAGACCAGATTGATAGAGCTGGGAGAAGAAAAGGGACAACCGGGTCAGGAAAAGAAAACGTTTGACTTCTTAGGCTTTACTCATTACATGGGCATAAGCCGTAAAGGCAAACGTATCCTTAAACGTAAGACCAGTAGCAAGAAGCTGAATGCCTCTCTGAAACGAATGAGTGAGTGGATCAAACTCAACAGGCACAAATTAAGCATGCCGTTACTGATAGCCGAATTGAACCAAAAGCTCCGGGGCCATTATGCCTATTATGGAATGACATTCAACACCCGAAATGGAGGAACCGTGTGCAGGAAAGCTGCTCGCACGGGTCTGTGGGGGAGCGGGGAGGCAACGAACCGCTCTACCCGGAACCAGGATATAGAAGATTTGAGTTTAATTTATAAGCTTAAGTCACTGATTACCTCTACCCAAAGTCATACTATGCGTGAGCCCGGTCAACCCTTTCTTGCTCAGAAATGGTGATGTCATTCTTGAAGCAAAGACTGGTAAAGAATGGGAAGAGGCGGGAGAAAAAGAATCAAATGTTTTCACCAGTTGCCACCTTCCATCAATGAGGGTCGGTAATCTGTTGTTATAGTTGCATTGCATGTTGCTACATCGTAGTATATACGAATATACTGAACGGGTATATAACAGTGACCAATAATCTATATAAATACAACTAAAATGGTATTGCCTGCGCTGGTAAACCTACATAACTTCAATAATCAATTCCGAAAGACCTTTTGATAGCATTTTATGTGCCTCAATTTATTTAACTCTTAAAATATATAATGTATGGGTATTGATATTTTCAAAAAGATCGGTATTTTTCCTTCTGAGGCTGTAAGGGCCTCTTTTCATGCAAATCTTCAGGAAGACAGAAGTGAGTCCTCCATTGCAGTAAATCCTCAAAACAGTGCAAATCTGATTGGCGTTTCCAAATTGTTCACCGATATCCATAAATATAAATTTACTGTTGCTGCCGTTTTCAGCCAGGATGGTGGTTTAAGCTGGCAAAATGCAGCCCCCCTTAAATTGTTACCAGGCTGGGAAGGGTTGAGCGACCCAAGTGTTTTCTTCGATGCGAATGGTGTAGCTTATATTGTAACAGAACCGCTCAACTTCAATTATGCCAGCGATCCGGATCATAACCCGGCCATATCAAGTGACATTGTTGCTACCCATATGGTTATTTATAAATCTACCAATGGCGGTGCAAGCTGGGCTGATCCCGTTATCATAGATACCAATGACAATAATGAAGATAGGTTTGATAAACCCTGGTCAACAATAAACCGCAACAACGGGGTTATGTATGCAACCTGGGGGTACAGCAATCTTCAGTTTGCACGGTCTTTAAATGGAGGTGCCAACTGGAAAGGTTTGGGTAATCAATCTATTAATACCTTGCTGGGTGGCGGGTCTGCCCCGGAAATAAATACAGATGCATCAGGCAATATTCATATTGTGAGCCATAATCAAACAACAAATTATATAAGCTACCTGCGATCCAAGGATGGAGGTTTAACCCTGGAAGCAGAAAAGAAAATTGCAGTTGGTTTAAAAGACATTGATTCGGGTATTAGCGGCAGCGGGTTCAAACATTTTCCCAATGCCACTTTTCGTGTTCTCACGCTTGCAACGGCCTGTTGCCTGCCGACAAATCAGAACGTGGCAGTGGCATGGGCCGACACCCGGGAAGGCGTTACAAGAATTTATTATACCATCAGCGACAATAGCGGCGATAGCTGGCCGGCCAATAGCGGCATCCCTCTGCTTCCTGCCTTTTCTACTTCTGAAGTATTTCATGATTTCCACCCGCAGATCGTTTCTACCGGAAGTGGTATTATCGGGTGTGCGTTTTACCGTTATTATGAATCTTCAGCATTGATTGATGTAATGTTCACTGGTTCATTTGACGGAGGACAGTCTTTCTGGTTTCCTGAAAAATTAAATAGTGCTCCCTGGAACCCTGCAGTTAATGCTCCCTGGTCGCATGGTAACTCTTCTATTACTTTTATTGGAGACTACTTTGGACTGGATGCAGATAAAGATACCTTTTATGTGCTATGGACCAACACCAAAGATGGTGCACAGGAACTATACTTTAATTCAGTTGCAACCAGTAAATATGATATGCCTGATATTTTTAAAGGCATATTTGCCCAGGTATTTGGCGGCGTGGCACAGGATGGGGGCGGGTTTATTATTGTGAATGGTAAAATCATCAGGGTGCCACCCAGAAGTCCTATGCTTGATGTGCTGCATGCTATTGCAGCGCTCGATTCGGTGAAATCGATGGGTAGCATTAATACCCGCAGCCTGCAAAAAAATCTTGTTCAGACCATTGCCGATATAGCTGAAAAAAATGCAGGTTATATTCATTAACCAAAGGAATAGGTTAGCAGATTGTTGCAGTAAACTGCTCCTATCCTTCATTAAAGAATGAAATTGTTACATGAAGTCGTCTTAAAAGGCGGCTTCTTTTTTTACAGGAAAAATGAAGGCAGCCTTTACCTCTTCCTTTAAGCAGGGGGTATTAAGCAGGTTAAGGTATTCATCCACCTCCAGGTTATCCTTTAATTTGCTGCTGGGGTTTGATTTTGAATTTACCTTTTCGGTAGGGTTCTTCTGAAAATACCCATCGTTTGTACCGCATGGCAGCCTGCTACTCCAGGTCTATTGTATATAAAATCACATCGAAGCCCGGGCCAATAACCATAAATAAAAAAGCCTCGGCTAATAATACTCTGCCAAAAACATGTGTCAATTTGCTTGTCAAAGAGGGCTTTTTTGGGTGTTTCGACCAGTTAATTTCACCCCTTTGTGCAAGTAGGGTGCAAGTCGTGTGCAATTAAAAGTGCTTGTCATTCTGCTTGTCAAAAATGGTGGCAGAAAGTGGTAAAAAGCGTAAAAAACCGGCGGGTCTAAAATAAAAAAACCTTGTAAATCAAATGACTTACAAGGCTACGTTGTGCCCAGGACAAGATTCGAACTTGCACGCCTCGCGGCACCACCACCTCAAAGTGGCTTGTCTACCAGTTTCAACACCTGGGCACTTTTAATTGGGTTGCAAATGTAATAGATTTACTCAAATTTTCGAAAGAAATTCGAAAACGGAAGCCTGAAGTCAGAAGCCGGAAATCGGATGTTATAAATCTGAATCCGGATTTGCGACTTGCCGTCCGATCAACTGTCAATTGTAAACGGCCTGGTGCCTGCTTACTACTGCCTTTCCTTCAGCACAATTCTAAACGTGGTTCCCTTGCCGGGTTCGGAAGTTTTAACGAACAGCAATCCTTTATGATATTGTTCAATAATACGTTTCGACAAGCTTAAGCCCAGACCCCAGCCGCGTTTTTTGGTGGTAAAGCCGGGTTTGAACACCTTACTGATATTTTGTTTTGCAATACCCTTGCCCGTATCGGAAACATCGATATAAGTTTCGCCGTTTTGCTGCCAGATGTGAATAGCAATCTGTCCTTTGCCTTCCATGGCATCCAGCGCATTCTTCAACAGGTTTTCAATCACCCAGTCGAACAGGGGAGGAGAGATCATGGCATTGATCTCATTTATATTATGTGTATCAAGTTGAAACTGCACTTTACCGGTTGCCCTTTTACGAATGTATTCCACCATGCTGGCTACCTGGGTAACTATATTATGTTGTTCGAGACGGGGCGTGCTGCCGATTTTACCAAACCGGTCACTCACCAGCTTTAACCGGTTCACGTCTTTTTCCATTTCCATCACAATTTTTTCGCCGGCATAATTTTCTTTCAGCATTTCGACCCAACCCTGCAGTGAAGTAAGCGGGGTACCCAACTGGTGGGCCGTTTCTTTGGCCATACCCGCCCATATCCGGTTTTGCGACGACCTGAAGCTGGTGGTAAGCGCCAGAAGGGTAATAATTATAAACATGCTTACGATGAACAGTTGCACCAGCGGATAATACCGCACCTGGTTCAGCAACGTGGTGTGACCGTAATAATACAGGTTCCTTTCTGCCTTGTTAACCGGGTTCACCCATTCAATAGCCGGGTTTTGCGAACGGAATTCATTCAGTTTTTTCTGCACATAACCGGTATCGTTGGCAACACTTACCGAATCGAGATTTACGTGGTCAAGCACCTGGCCACCCTCATCGGTAACAATAATAGGAATGGTTTTATTTTCGACAATTATAATGGTCACCAGTTTATTGCTCAGTCCGGTGTTGTCGTTCAGCAGCAGTTTGGTGGCTTCTACCCATTCTTCTACTTTCTGTCTTTCTTCGAGGGCGATTTTCCTGGCCAGGTATTGCGAGTAGAAAATTGTTCCGCTTACAATGGCTATGGCTATAAGGGCTAATCCGGTTCTCCAGTTAAAAAGCGGTTGAATCATTCATCTAATTTATAAAAACCGTTCCTTTGCATCCGTTATTTAGGTGAAATATTTTATTACCAGCATGGCAGCACCTTTTGTATCCATAGTAATTCTTAACTGGAACGGTCGAAATTTTCTGCAACAATTTTTGCCTTCGGTACTGGCAACCACCTATAATAACAGGGAAGTGGTGGTTATTGACAATGCCTCTACCGACGATTCGGTGATCTATCTACAGGAGCAATGGCCCACAGTACGCATTATTCAAAACAAGCATAATTACGGGTTTGCGCAGGGATACAACGAGGGGTTGAAACAAATTCAGGCCGATTATTATGTATTGTTAAACTCCGATGTAGAGGTAACGCCCGGCTGGCTCGATGCGATGGTGAATTTGCTGGAAAGTGATGCCTCGATAGCCGCCTGCCAGCCCAAAATTCTTCAATATAATAATAAAGACCTTTTTGAGTATGCCGGCGCGGCGGGCGGATGGCTCGATCATTTGGGTTACCCGTTTGCCCGGGGGCGCATATTTGATGTGTGTGAAAAGGACGAAGGGCAGTACGATACGGCCGTGCCCATTTTTTGGGCCAGTGGGGCGGCGTTGTTTGTGCGGGCAAATGTGTACCATGCTTTAGGCGGACTGGATGAATATTTTTTTGCGCACCAGGAGGAAATTGATTTTTGCTGGCGGGTGCAGCTGGCGGGGTATAAGGTATTTGCTTGTCCGCAATCGGTTGTATATCATGTAGGTGGGGGAACCCTGCCGAAGGGCAATGCCCGGAAAGTATTGCTCAATTTCAGGAACAATCTGGTAATGATGGCCAAGAATCTGCCAGCCTGGGAGGCCACCTGGAAGATCACGTACCGGTTTTGGCTGGATTATATTTCGGCCTTTAAATCGTTGTTGGCGGGGGAGAAAACTTATTACCGGAGTGTGATGAAAGCGCATGCGGCTTTTTTGAAATGGCTGTTTGTGAAGAAAAAGAAGGGGCTTTTTCCGCCAAAAAAGAAAGGCGAACTGTATGGTTATCTGCATAAAAGCGTGGTATGGAGCTACTTTATACGAGGCAAAAAAACTTTTACAGAAATTGTTGATAATAAACCCTGATTTTTTGGTCTGAACTATTATTTTTGCACTGCAATCAACGAGTTATGGAAATTCAGGAAAAAGATCCCCGCGAAAAAGACATTAAGCACAGTTGGGTAAATTCATCTGTATTCTTATTTTACCTACAGGTATTTTGCATTATTGCTTTTGTAACCGGAGGCTGTTACAGCCTGTACCAGCATCGTTACAAGGGTAAGCCGAAGGTAGAGGTGCCTGCGAATACGCAATACACTCCTCAGTATAAATAAGTGATTTTTAAGGAGAAAAATTTTGCAGAAATTAAATAATCCCTATTTTTGCACTCCCAAATCAAAAACGCTGCATCTGAAAGGGTAAGCGGGTTTGAAAGAAGCAGGAAAATAAGTTCTTTAAGAATATTTATCGTCTTCGTTTAGGCGTCGGCGATTAAAAGCGGAAGTAGCTCAGTTGGTAGAGCGCAACCTTGCCAAGGTTGAGGTCGCGGGTTCGAGCCTCGTCTTCCGCTCAAAAGAAATTCCATCCGTTTACAGATGGAATTTTTTGTTTCACAAAGATCCTAAGGTGTTGTGCCGGGATCAGGTATTTGGTGTAGATTTTAAGATAGAAGGTTTACCCGGGTGGTGGAACTGGTAGACACGCAGGACTTAAAATCCTGTTGGCAGCAATGCTAGTGTGGGTTCAACTCCCATCCCGGGTACTCTTACAAAAGCCGCTCTCTGAGCGGCTTTTGGCGTTTATATAATTTCTCTGATCTTCTTTCCCGGTTGTCTATATGCGAAACTGATTTATGCAATCCCCTGCCTAATGATCTTTTTACTCAATTCTGTTCTTTATTAAACTTAAAATAAGTATTTTTATAATACCCCAACATCATATCATATTGTAATTCCTGACTTGCAATTGTCGCAATTAAGCGGCAGTGAGATGTACTTATTTGTAAAAATTATGATTTTATGCACCCGATTTACAAATAAGACGACGCTTAATGCAAAGGTGAAATTCAAAATTTAATTTATTGAAACAGAGACGATCAATAAGATCTACAACATCTATTTATATATGTTGATTATAAATTGAAGCAAACAGTAACTCTAATACCGCAATGAATGAGAATAGAAATTGATATATCTGATGAAAAGGTTCAAAATTTTAGTCAAGAAGCAAAGTTTGAATTAAAAAGGCAATCAAATAGGATTGCTGAAGAAATTGTTGATGAAGCGGGTCGGATTGAGGCTAGTAGAAGGCTTCCAGATACTAATTCTGAGGTAACACAATCTAATGTTAAAGAAGCCGCTACTCAACCAAGAATGGTAGTCGCAAAGAAAAAGTCATTTACATCAAAAATTATCCAGCTAATAGCATTTATTTCTTCTTTAGTAGCGGGAAGCTTACTTGATACAGAAAAGTTTACTCAAACTGATCATGTGATATGGTTTATTGTAATGTCATTTTTGGCAATTGGGACAACTGTATATTTAACTTTTAATCAAGAAAACAATGGATAGTAACATATATAACAAGCTCACTGAATCTGCTAAATCCGCTCTAAATGAGACAATGGAAGAAGTTGCTGAAATGATTATCGAAAAGGCCTATCAGAATGCTAACTTGAAAAATACTGGAGACAAAGAAATCTCGTTACGGGACATTATAGAGGCAAAAGAAGAAGTCCTTTATAAAAGAGTACATACAAATAAAGAGCATTTAAAAAGAAAACAAATAGGATTAACCTTATCAATGACAGGAGCAGTATATGCTGCTTTGGGCATAATTTTTTACCTGTATCAAAATAAAATGTTTGATAGCTCTAAAGACCTTGGGCTCATAGTTGCAGTATTGGGTATCTTAATTTCGATAATTACATTTTATTATTCGCAATTAACATTAAGAAGAAAGGATGAGTTAATTAAAGACACTTCTATAATTGAAAAAGATAATTCTGAATTTGAAATTGTTCGTAGATGGCAAGCTATTGAAAAATTAGGAACAGACTTAATGACAAACGAAGGATTATCAGATAATAGATCTAAGTCATTTAACGCCATTCTTAATTTTCTTGCAGAGCAACTTCCCGACAATTTAAAAATGGACAATCTCAAAAGGATATTAATGGCCAGAAACCAGATTGTCCATAACGGAAAAAATTTATCAAAAGTTGAAATTGATGGTATTATAAAAATGGCAGATGAAATAATCGATGAACTTGAACGTAAGAAAAAGCATTCATCATAGTGCACTATGTCAAAAGCAAAATATGAGTAAAAAGCAAAATGTAGACTGGAAAAGGTTTGAGGAATTTGTAGCCAGGATTTATAAAGAAATTGATTCCAATGCAGAGGTTAAGCACAATGAAGAAGTTGAAGGAAGACAAATTGACGTTACCATCCGGAAAAAAGTTGTTGGTATAGATTTACTTATTATTATTCAAGCAAAATGGTATAAAAAGCCAGTTCAAGTAACACATGTTGATGCATTTGAAAGTGTGATAAAAGAAGTAGGCGCATCCAAGGGGATACTTATTTGCAATAAAGGATTTACCAGGGGCGCCAAAGAAAAAGCAGCAAAGGCGAAAATTGAATTGTGCTCCGTTTACGATTCTGAAATCGAAACCTATCGAAAAACGCAACTGACAATTCCTATAATAAAAACTTCAGTAATAATTAATCTTTCAATCAAGCATAAAGTTCATATGCAGCAGTCGGCAACAATTGATAAAATTGGAGTAGCTGATCATCGCATTCTTGCAAATGAATTTGTTTATAAGTGGGTAAATTGCAAGATTGATAAATCTGTTGGTGAACATAGTTTTAAAATGGATAACCAAGCATTTAAGCTAGACCACCCTTTAGCAACTGATGTAGAGTCTTATATGCATTATACTGTTAAATACCGTCACCATTTTAAATACATGTCTCCTAATGAGTATCGAGGTGTCGAGGATTATATTACACAGAATTTTACTGCCTCTTTTATAAAATTTAATGATGTTAATCCGTTGAATACTGATAATAGTTGGACTTACATTCCGAACTTAGAAGAAGTCGCTATAAAAGTATCACATCTTAATGTTGATACACTTGTATCTGATCTTTTTGGAATTAAGATGGTAAGTTATAATTGGATTAGTAAATAACCATTCTACATATATTTTTTGAAGTTTATTGTTTGTATAATACATAAAGTTTGTATCCTATAATTACTCGTTTCGGTTAACTTGACTTTTTCCGTGCGTTTGTATATTTAAATTTATAATAAATTTTATTTGTGACAATATTACCTCGAATAAAGTTTGATTCACTTACGTTTAATAATGGTGACAAGCTGAATTTGGAAAATGAAGGAATAACGGTATTCGTTGGGCCGAACAATTCCGGTAAAAGTGCTCTTATGCGGGATATTATCACCAATGATTACTACGGCCAGACAGGCCATAAAGTGATAACCGCTACTACGAAATCCAGCGTGGGCACAGCAGATGATCTAAAAAATTATTTAAAAGAAAGGAGCATTATAAATAAAGATATTCCAGATGATACTGCGTTTGATATAGGAAATTTGCAAACTAACTTTAATCAGTTGAGGTTGGATTGGCAGAAAAGTCATTTGGCGGCAGGATTAAACCGTATTTTCCTTAAGCTTTTAAATACAGAAACGAGATTGAGATATGCTGATGGAATAAACAACATCGATTTTACGAAACAATCTCCTTTGCATCCGATACATCATCTATATTTGAGTAGAAAGTTGGAACTTAAAGCCTCGGAAATCTTCCAGCGAGCATTTAATACGGAGCTTATAGTAAATCGAGTAAGTGGCACGGTGATTCCTCTGCATGTTGGAGCTAGACCTCTGTTAGAGCCTGGTCAATCTGAGTATGATTCTGAGTATATAAAAAAGCTGAGTACTCTGCCCTTTTTGCAGACCCAAGGTGATGGAATGCGAAGTTTTGCTTCTATTCTAATTGAATTAATTAGCAATGATAACACAGTTTTGTTTATTGATGAGCCGGAGGCATTTTTGTATCCACCGCAGGCAAGGTTACTTGGGCGGCTAGTGGGAAATGTTTTCGGGAAAAGACAGATTTTTATTGCTACACACAGTTCCGACTTTATTAAAGGGTTATTAGAAACCCAGAATGATACTGTATCCATTGTTCGTTTAGTACGAGATGGGGCTAAAAACATTCCCAGTATTTTGGATAATGCGAATATTAAAGCGTTCTGGAAAGATTCATTATTAAAATTCTCATCCGTTATTGACGGCTTATTCCATGAAAGTGTTATAGTATGTGAAAGTGATGGGGATTGCCGTTTTTTTTCGACTTTGTGTAATACTATTTACCAGGGAGATCCTCGGTTTTATAAAATTTCAGATACTTTATTTGTTCCCGCCTATGGGAAAGCAAAAATTCCAAGCATAGTACAGGCCTTGCGCAAACTTAGCGTTCCGATATATAGCATTGTTGACTTTGATATTTTCAATAATGAAAGGCCTTTAAAGGATTTAATAGAGGCGCATGGAGGTATGTGGACGAAAGTTGAACAAAGCTGGAAAATTTTTAAAACAGCAATCGACCAGATTAAATCACAGTTAGAACGTGAAGAGGTAAAGAGAGAAATAAACAAGTTGTTGGATGCTTCTAGCACACCATCTCTTACTATCAAGGAACTTGAACCGTTGCGAGCGGTATTGAAAAAATCGTCAGCCTGGTCTTTCGCTAAAGAACACGGATTAGATTTCGTGCCTCGTGGTGATGCGCGCAAGAAGTGTATCGAGACACTCGAAATTTTGGCAAGAATTGGCATATTCGTTATTCCATATGGCGAGCTTGAAAGTTTTGATAAGGATATAAGTAGCACTTACAAACCAG
>Ga0114129_10000471_pt1 | contig 48410 bp, 39 predicted proteins | sample RhiMetdeltSRZDD1_FD_80071 | JGI IMG/M metagenome (GOLD analysis project Ga0114129, IMG submission 80071) | Populus rhizosphere microbial communities from Tennessee, USA - Rhizosphere MetaG P. deltoides SRZDD1 (version 2) (version 2) | ecosystem: Host-associated > Plants > Roots > Rhizosphere >...
GTTGACCCCTTCTGCCCGGCAGGCTAGAATGGTTCGCCGCGCCCTGGTGGTGAAACTGGTAGACACGCTATCTTGAGGGGGTAGTGCCGAAAGGCGTCGCGGTTCGAATCCGCGCCAGGGCATATCCGTCGTCTACAAGTTGCCACTGTAGCTCAGCGGTAGAGCACCCGATTCGTAATCGGGCGGTCGTCGGTTCAAGTCCGACCAGTGGCTCTACCGCACCAACGACTTCCGAATTTCTCTCTCCAGTGCCGATGGCAGTTTCATGGCAGTTTCGGGGGGCGCCCAGGCGCTCGGCGACCTCTCGCAGGCGATCGTCCCGCACTTTCAGATATTCAAGCATCCGTCGCGGGTCGGTGTCGCGAATCCAGTCGAGGGCAAGCTTGGGGTCGCCGGTTAGCTCGCCCACATTTCCGCCGGCCATCTTGCGGAAGCCGTGCGCGCCCTGATAACGCTCCCGTGCCACGCCGGCGCGCCGACATGCCTCGTCGAAGTGATACCACCAACTCTGGTAGCGGTACGGCCACTGCGCCCGGGAATCAGCCAAGGCCCCGTCTCACCCGTCGCTGCGCGCCAATAAAGAGCCGTTCAGATCGCGCTAAAAGCATCCCAGGGTCAGTGGTTGCCAACCCTCTGGGCGGTTCTTGTTCAAACACCGCAGACCAGCGGCGACGCCAGCCGGCGCGATTCAAGTCTTCCAGCCGCAAATGTAGGATCGCATTCACTCGGCCACCGAGGCTCCCGGCGAGCATCGTGACGGCCCATGCCGTCCAGGTCCAGCGAGTCTGACCGTCGAGGGCTCGAAGAATGAGCGTCCATTCGTTTCTTCGGAACTCCCGTGGCTCCAGCACCGTCTCGGCACGCGATAGCGCGAAGCGAAGCCCGGCAGCTCGTTAACGGCGAGCACCTTCCGAGTCCTACCCCAGCCATACACGAGCTTGACCACGCGGAGGCACTGGCGAATCTGATTCACAGCGAGGCCGGCCCGGCTGTGCTCCGCTCGGAACTGGTCCACCATCTTGAGCGTGGTCTGGTCAGCCGGGAACAGTGTGACTGCGACCGCGACAGCGCCGGGGGAGACCTCGCTCAACAGCTAATGCAGGCTTTTGTCGGAGCGCCGAACGTCGCGCCCAATGCTATGCCTGCGGTGACTGGTTCAGCACGCGAAAGCGTCGCCCATTAGGGAAGCGAGCGTGGTGCGGAAATCCCGTCTGTCAGCGAAGGAAGAACGCCTTGAAGTCACGGGAGAGCTACAACCGCTCTCGAGGGTAACAGCCTCAGGCAAGTTCCTCACTATTCCGCACGACAAATTGAGTTCCGCCTTCACTCACGGGTTCTGGAGAACGCTTCCCGATCTCGAGCTACAAATCTGCGGGTGGCCCTAGCTCACGCCATACCCCGCCAAGCCGCCGTCCATTGAACCGTTCTTGGCGGATGAGCGTTTGCTGGTTTATGTCCAGAGTAACAAGGTAGTCAACGAACGCAAAGTTGTCCGCCATCCGTGCTCGGCCAAGCGCACAGTGGAGAACGTTCATGCCGTCCCGAATCGCCCTACTAGAAGTCGGCCTGGCTTTCGGCCTTGGGTCTGTACCTCCGGCCGCAGCCCAGGGCGCCCCGGACTCTGCGGCCGCTACCTCTTGGAACTCCGCTTCTTCATCCATCTCCCGATCGCCGGCACCCGCCCGTGTTATCCCATGGTTCGAGCCTCTGGCAGTGGCGGCTGGGGTCACGCTTACCCCTGCCCTCCACGAGCCGGTCGCCGACCACTTCCGCGAGCACCGTTCCGACACGGGGCAAGATATTGCCGACGCCTGGGCGAAAGTAGGAACGGTGGGCGTGGGTGTCGTGACGGCCGGCGTCCTGGCGGGTGGTCTGATCTCACATGACCACAACGTCACGCACGCCGGCCTGCGTTTGCTGTTCTCGGCCGCCTTGGCCGGTGTTGCGACCGAAGGGATCAAGTTCGTGACCGGGCGGGAGCGTCCCAACGAGGACACCAGCGCGTGGGACTTCGACCCTGGCCATAGCGACACCGCGTTCCCGTCGGGCCATACCAGTCTTGCCTTTGCGATGCCAACGTCCCTGTCAGACGACATTCACAAGACTTGGGCAACCGTTGACTCTACGGCGTGGCAACGGGAGTCGGATTCGCCCGAGTGTACCAGCTTGAGCATTGGGTCAGCGACGTGGTTGGCGGCGCGGCCCTCGGCATTTATTCAGCGAAGCTCGTGAGCGGTCGCTGGCGGATCTTTGGCCTCAAGCCGCCTGGATTCCTCCTCGCACCGGGGATCGCGGAAATTGAATGGCAGGGCACGTTCTGAGGGAGTGCTGCTCGCAGTTGGGCTTAGCCTGACGGAAGGTGAAGAACCAACTGTGACCGACCAACAGCGGCGGGGGCGGCCCTTACAGCTGGCACTTGTCTTCGGTCCTCGACTGATCCACCCGCACTGACGTTTGAGGTGAATCCCGATCTAGTGACGCATGATGGAGGCGAAGCACTCCGGGGGGCTGACGTTCCCCGAGTCCAAGATGGAAGACGACGCTATGCGCTCGCTCATGCTGCTTGTCGCCTTGGTAGTCGGGGGGATGACCAAACTCTTGGCCCAGGCGGAGGTTCCTCGCGACTCGGCCGCGATAGCTGGCTTGGCAGACCAGATCCGCAGTCAGGGGCGTATTCGGGTGCGGCTGGTGAATTACAACGACCTCGAGCTCTTCCAACCACGCCTTGTCGAGGGGTCGCTCCGGTTCGTGCGGTTCGAGCCGGGCGGTCAGTCGACTCAGTCGTCCCCTGACAGCTTGCAGGTGCTTCCGCTTATGGAAGTCACTCGCATCCAGGTGAGGAAGAGTGCGGCTGGGAAGGGCGCCGTCATCGGTCTGATCGTCGGTGGAGTGACCATGGCGGCCGTCAATCTCAGCGGGAGCCCGCCTCAATGGGAGCACAGTGAAACGTCCCTATTCGCCATCCTTGGTGCAGGGCTAGGCGCGGTGGTCGGCGCCCTGGTTGGCGCGCAATTTCGCACGTGGAGCACCATCTATGAAGCATCGGCCTCGCGGTGACTTCAACGCGCAGCGGTTCGCTTTCGTTCTAGCGCCGCGGTGACCTAACCTGTGCGCCGGACTCGATCGCTGGCACATTGGATAGTCCTTCCGTGCCTCAGCCGGCGCCCATTATGGTCATTTAGCCAGGATGGTCGGGCCAGTAGACCGCCTCGTACTCTTTCCTGATCTCAAAGCGGCCCTTGTAGTCGGGCATCTTCCCGCATCTTGCGTCGATAAGCGGCCGTCCGCGCCAGTTCGGAGCCCGTCATCTCAACCGCCGGCGCGTGTCGGCCACTGCCGCTCGATCTGTCGGATCGCGGCCGGGTACACGATCAGGTGGCGGAACGGTCTGATCGCGGCCATGTAGAGAGTGCCGAGGCGACCGTTCGGCTTCACTCGGATGGCCCGCTGTCGCCGTGACAAGTAGCGGGGAAGAAAATGTCCCCTCTCCGCCGGCCCCGCATTATGATACGGTGCCCAATCTGTCACCCCTCGACAAGTGGCGAGCCACCCTCCGGATGAACTACGCTCGCCCGGGACGTTCCGGCGCTTTCTATAGCCTGGAGGTATCCGCATGGCGCAGAGTCGGCCTGAGGCTCCCGTTGACTCGCTGGCCACTCCCACACGCGATTTTGCGTATTCCGCCAGGCCGGAGCCACACCGGTCCCGCACCAAGGACTTGCTGTGGCGTCACCCAGAGATCCGAGTGCTCATCGGTCCGAACGCGGCCACCTTCTGGTACACCGTGGTGATCGTGGCGCTGCAATTCGGCGTCGCCAGATTCGTGGCACCCAAGTCGTGGTGGACGGTGGTGGTCCTCGCCTACACGGTAGGGGCGTTCGCGACCCACGCGCTGTTCGTGGTGATCCACGAGTGCGCGCACCGTCTAGTGTTCCGCCGGAAGGTGCCGAACATCCTCACCGGTCTGTTGGCCAATCTTCCGCTTTTCACGCCGGGTGCGGTGTCATTCCAGAAGTACCACCTCAAGCATCATGCGTTCCAAGGGGTCTACGAGCTCGATGCCGACGTTCCCAGCCGGTGGGAGGCGCGACTGATCGGCCGGTCTCCGGTCGGCAAGGCGCTGTGGCTCCTGTTCTATCCCGCGTTCCAGGTGATCCGGTCCTTTCGCGTGAAGGAAGTCGCCGTCCTCGACCGTTGGACCCTGATCAACCTAGCGATTCAGACAGGGGTCAACTCGGCCGTGTATCTAGCCTGGGGACCCAAGGCGCTGGCATACCTGGCCTTGGCGCTGTTTTTCTCGGTCGGCCTTCATCCGCTGGGTGCCCGATGGATCCAGCGGCACTACCTGGTGGGCGGCGGGGTGGAGCAGGAGACGTTCAGCTATTACGGCCGGCTCAACGCGCTGACGTTCAATGTCGGCTATCACAACGAGCACCATGACTTTCCGTCGGTGGCGTGGAACCGTCTGCCCCGGATCCGCGCCGCCGCCCCGGAGTTCTACGAGGACCTGTCCGCCTACCACTCATGGACCCGCCTGCTGGTTCGGTTCCTGTTCGACCGAAACATCTCCCTCTATTCCCGGGTCATCCGAGAAGACCGAGCAGGGGTGCCGCTGAACGATGATGTGCGGCCGGATCTGGAGTCAGTTCCTCCGGCGCTTCAGTCGACGCCACGTTGACGATCGCATCTCGCGTCCGGGTCACCTGGCATCACGCTCATGGCAGTTTGATGGCACTTTCGGGGCGGGGTTTTCCCGATTTTCTGGGTCTGGCGGTGGGGAAACGGCGCTGCTAGGTTCGCGCACCGCGCTACGGTCTAGCGATTCGGTAGGTGCTTGAGTCCTAGCGGTCGTCGGTTCAAGTCCGACCAGTGGCTCTACCGCAGAAAAAAACCAGAAAGCGCCCGCCATTTTACGGCGGGCGCTCGGCGTTTGTAGGATCTCAGGCTCGGTGCGGCGAGCCGGCGGTCTGCGCGGTCGACGGTGGGTCCGCTGCGTTGCGCGTCGACTCGGACACCAGCAGGACCGTAAGAACCACAATTAGTGTGAGCATCGTGCCGAGGATCGCGGCCGCAGTCCGATCGAACACGCGGCCAGGGGTTGCGGGGCTCGGCGGTGCGGGGTCTGGTGCGACGGCCATTGAGTATCGGCTTGGATGCTGGGCGACTCAGTGAGCCCCTCGTCGTGACGAAGGGCAGGAAACTTGCGACCCGTGCCGGACTGACTGGGCACAAATTGGGCCCGGGGTCCCAGCCGGGTGAGCTAGGCCTTTCTTATTGCCTGACAAGTACTTAACAGCTGCTTGCACACCCCTGCAAAGGGTGGCGGTGGCCGCAATACCCACCGCCTGTCGGCAGTTTGCGCCGACCGTGCGGCTTCAGTTTCCGCCTGAGTTCGTTGATCTTTGCACGGCTGGGCCGCTCGCCGGCCCCCCTTTCCGAGGCCGAGACGTGACTCGCTGCTCGCTCCTGCTGGCCCTCACATGCCTGCTTTCGGCCTGCGCGGCCGGAGACCCGGTGGACCCGACCCCGCCCGGCCTGGCCCACGTGGCCAGCCTTTCCCTGCGGACACCGCGCGACACGGTTTACGTCAGCGATACGTTGACCCTCAGCCTCGAGGCCAGAGATGCCGCCGGCAACCTCCTCACCGGACGGTCGGTCAACTGGAAATCGAGCGACACAACGATCGCAAAGGTCTCGCCCCTCGGCATCGTGACAGGGGTCGAGGGTGGTAAGGCGACCGTCACTGCCGCAACCGGCGACCAGGTAGCGACTGTCAGCGTCGCCGTTCGGAGGCTGGTCTTCTCTGTGAACGTGGTCCCCGACGCCATCTGTCTCCGCAAAGGGTTTGCGACGTCCCTGGCAATCACCGCCTTCGATTCGCTGGGTAACCCTCTGCCGGTCGGCTTCCGGCCGATCACCTGGGGCACGAGCGACGGGCTCGTCGTCAGCATAACGCCTCAGCCCAATGATTCGGCCACGGTCCTTGGGGCGTCCCCCGGGACGGCCTCCGTCTTCGGCTCGATCCTCGGAGTCGCCGACACGACAACCTTCGTGGTAGATCCTTCTCCGCTCGGTCAGCCTCTCGTTTGCGACACCGGGGGATGACCCAGCAGGTCCTCCCCGCAGCGCACGACTCGTACGCCGCTCTTCGTTTCCCCGATTTTCGTCGCTTCATCGCCAGCGTTGTCACCCTTACGGTCGCGACTCAGATCCAGGCGGTCGTGGTCGGGTGGCAGATCTATGCAGTTACGAAAGACCCGCTATCACTCGGGCTCGTTGGTCTCGCCGAAGCGGTACCCTTCATCGCCATCGCGCTGTTTGCGGGACATGTCGCGGACCGAACGAACCGGCGCCGTGTCGTTGCCCTGGCCACCGTCGCCATGCTGGCCTGCGCGGCGGCCCTGCTCGCCTTTACCCTGGCTCCAGCGACGTTGGCGCGTGGTCGAGTCTGGCCGGTCTACGCCGTCATCTTCGCGAGTGGGGTTGCCAGGAGCTTCCTTCAACCGGCCCGGCAGGCACTCGGGGCCGAGTTGGTACCCCGCGAGTTGTATCCCAACGCGGTGGCCTGGCGCAGCTCCGTCTGGCAGTTCGCTGCGGTCGTGGGGCCCGCGCTGGGCGGATTGCTGTATGGATTCGGTGATGCAGCGGTCGCCTATGGAGTGGATATGGCGTTGGTGGCCGTCGCGCTGGTGGCAATTGTCCGGCTGGGTCGGGTGCCGCTACCGTCGGTGCCGATTCCTACGGCCGTCGCCGCCGGTCAGTCGATTGGCGAAAGCCTGGTGGCCGGGATCCGCTTCGTTCGGAGCGAGCCTGTCCTGCTGGCAGCGTTGACGCTCGACCTGTTCAGCGTGTTCTTCGGCGGGGCAACCGCGCTGCTTCCCATCTTCGCCGCCGACATCCTGCAGGTGGGACCCGAAGGGCTGGGCGTGCTGCGGGCTGCGCCCTCAGTTGGGGCTGTGGTGATGTCACTCGTGCTTGCCCATCGTCCGCCGCTTCGGCGAAGTGGGGCTGTTCTCCTTGTGAACGTCGCACTCTTCGGCCTGGCGATGATTGGCTTCGGCCTTTCCCGGGGATTCGTGCTGTCAACCGTGCTGCTTGTGATCAGCGGCGCCGTCGACATGGTAAGCGTGGTGATTCGTTCGACACTCCTTCAGGTTTCGACCCCACCCGAGCTCCTCGGGCGGGTATCGTCGGTCAATCAGATCTTCATCGGCTCATCCAACGAGATTGGCGCGTTCGAGTCCGGCGTCGCCGCGCGGCTTCTAGGGACGGTCCCGTCGGTAGTCTTCGGCGGTCTGATGACGCTGCTGGTGGTCGGACTGACCACTTGGAAGGTGCCGGAGCTTCGGAGGTTGGGAAGGCTGGATAAGCTACGCCCTGAACTGCGTAAACGGTGAACGGGGAGCTCCGTCCACATCGGGTCTCCCGTTCACCGTTCACCGTTCACGCTTTTTCGGTTAGTCCTGCCCTCCTACCTGGACCGGCACATTGCTCGGCGACGTCCCTCCGTTACCGAGTGCGCTCGCGCCGGGGTGTGCGCCGTCCTCGGCTCGGCCCCAGCACCACGCGAACTGGTCGGGCGTTACCCCGCACGCGTGGGCGTATCCGGCCGCCATCTCGGCGAACACCAGATTTCCGCTGACTGGTCGAGGTCCCGGCGGCGTCGGGACGGCGGTGGTACTCCCGGCGCCCAACTGGCCGAAGGTATTGTCGCCCCAGCAGAAGCCTTGACCGCCGGGTGCGCCGACGCCACACGCCAGCCGCCGACCCGCTGATACCTGGGCCCAGGTGGTCGGAGGCTGCGCGACCGGCACCGGGCTCGACTGGACCAGCGGATTCACCGTGGAGGTCCCGAGCTGGCCGAAGTCGTTGAGGCCCCAGCAGTCAGTCACGCCGGTGCCGTCGTTCCGAATGGCGCAGGTAAACTGGACCCCGCCTGTCACCGAGGCGTAGCGAACCGAGCCGGAAATCGGCAATGGGCTCGCATCAAATGGAGGGCTTGCGCCGCCGCCGCGACCGAGCTGTCCGGCGCCATTGAGTCCCCAGCACACCCCGGTGCCATCCACACCACCGCCGGACAGCAGCCCGCAGGCGTGGCCTGAGTCTGCCTCAATCGCCCTGAACGGCCCGCCCAACACGGTAACTGTGTCCGGATTCGGTGTGGTTGTGCCGACGTTGATAGAGCTTCCCAGCTGGCCGCTTTGGTTGAGTCCCCAGCAGAATCCCAGGTTGTTGGTCGTCACGCCGCAGGTGAACCGCGCGGCGGCACTCACCGAGGCGAAGTTGAGGCCCGACGCGAAAATCAGCCCCGGCGTTGTCCGCGAGCTGATACCGCCGGTTCCGAGCTGGCCGAAGGCATTGGCCCCCCAGCAGAACACCTTGAAGCTGCTGCTCAAAGCGCAGCCATGATCCAGACCCGCGCTTACCGAGTCAATCGAAACGCCGGCCGGGATCTTCGTGGCGACGGGGCTCAGCCGATCGGTCGTTGTTCCATCGCCCAGCTGTCCATCGTCGTTGCGACCCCAACAGTAGACCGTATGGACCGGGGTTACGCCGCAGGTGAAGTCCCGGCCGGCGCTGATGGTGGCAAACCGCAGCCGGGAGCTGACTGCTGCCGTTCCGCTCTTGCCTTCCGACGTGGCGGTAATCGTCACATCGCCCGGGGCGAGCGCCCGCACCTTGCCGGTGTTGCTCACGCTGGCCGCGACCGGGTTGGAGCTTTGCCAGGTAATCGCTCGGCCGGTCAGTACCGTGCCACTCGCATCTTTCAGCGTTGCCGTGAGCTGTAGCGAGTCGCCCAGTCCCACTTTGGCCGGGTTGGGCGTCACGGTGACGCTCGCGACCGGCGGCACGATGACGGTAATCGTCGCGCTGGCGCTCTTGCCCTCGGAGGTTCCGGTGATGCTCACCGTGCCTGCACCCACTCCCTGCACGACACCCAGCGTCGTGACGGTCGCAATCGCGGGGTTTGCCGAGCTCCAGGCGAAGACGCGCCCGGGAAGCGGGGCGTCTGCGGCGTCAAAGGCCGACCCCGTGAGTGCTATCGTGGCTCCCGTGTTCACACTGCCGGTCGACGGCGTGATCTTCACCGATGCGATCTGAGTGCCGCTCACGGTCAGCGTAACCGACCCGCTCTTGCCTTCGGAGGTAGCGGTGATCTGGGTCGATCCCACTGCCACACCGGTGACTAGGCCGCGATCATCGACGGCAGCGATGGCGGTGTTTGCGCTCGCATACGTGATCGTTCGGTTGGGAAGGACCGTACCGTCCGAACTCTTTGTCGTCGCGGTGAGTGGGGCGGTCTTGCCCACGCCTACCACAGGAGAGGCCGGCTCGAGCGTGACACTCGCCACCGGAACCAGATCGGGCGAGACCGGCTCGGAGCTGCAGCCGATCAGCGTCAGCGTGAGGACGGCGGCGGCGATGACTCGCATGAGATGCTCGCTCGAGAGGGAGTCAGCGAAGCGGGCAGGAAGCGCCCGCCTCCGCGATCAAGTCTTCGATAGGGCGGGGCGGGACCAGGGCGAAACCCTGGGCATAGTCGATGCCGAGCGCGCGCAGCGCGTCGAGCGCCGCTGGATTGTCTGCCCCCTTCGCGACGATCGGAATGCCCAGCACGCGGCCGGCCTGCGCTGCCGCCCGGGCTACTACATCCTGGAGCGGATCGGTCCCCAGGTCCCGGGTCACGGCAGCGCTCAGCTTGAGCAAGTCGAGCGGCAACGCTTTGAGGTAGTGCAACGACGACAGCCCGCCGGCAAAATCATCCAGGGCAACCCGACACCCCAGCTCCCGCAACTCGCGGGCGAAGGACACCGCCTGGCCCAGATCAGCCAGAACCGCCTGTTCACTGATCTCGAAGCACAGAGTTCCCGGGGCCAGGCGATCGCCGTGCATGCGTTCCCGAATCAGGCCAATCAACGCCTCGTCCCTCAGTGACTCACGGCCAAGATTGATGCAGCAGGGCGGGTGCGCCCGTTGACCGGTGTTGGGCCGCCATCCTGCAAGCCGAGCGATCGTCTCCCGAACAACCCACTGGTCGATGACCGACATGAGGCTGTAACGCTCGGCGGCGGGGAGAAACGCTCCTGCCGGTAGAAGCCCGGCATCCGCGTCCTCGAGGCGGAGGAAGACCTCCCAGTAGGCGGCTTCGTCGCCACCGGTCCGTGCGAGCGGAACGATCGGCTGCACGTAGAGCTTGAACTGGCTTTCCTCCAGCGCGTGGGTAATGCGGGCCGACCAGTCCGTGCGGGTACCGTCAGCTGAAGCGAGATCGTCCAGGCGGGCCACCTGAACCCGATTTCTGCCCGCATGCTTGGCGCGGTAGCACGCCGTATCGGCGGCCCGGACCACATCTGCCTCGCTGCTGCAGGTCCGGTTGATCTCGACCAGCCCAATGCTGGCCCCGAGCGTGAAGGCGTTTCCTTCCCAGACGAACCGGAAATTCTCGACGGCCAGCCGGAGGGACTCGGCGATCCGCCGAGCCTGCTCCAGCTCGCAGTGCTCGAGGAGTACGGCGAACTCGTCGCCGCCCAGGCGTGCAAGCGTGTCACGCGAACGAAGCTCAGCGCGCAACACCGCAGCGAGCTGGCGGAGAAGAGCGTCGCCCGCCATGTGGCCGCAGGTGTCGTTGACGGTCTTGAAGCGATCGAGGTCGAGATAGCAGAGCCCGTGCGCCGTGTCCGATCCCTGCGCGCTCGCGACGACCCGCGCCAGTCGCCGCTCGAACTCGCGGCGGTTCATCAACCCGGTGAGCGGATCGTGGGTGGCCTGGTGCGAGAGCTGACGGGTGAGCTGGCGCTGAGGTGTCGTATCGCGAAAGACGATAACGACGCCTGTCAGACGTCTATCTCGGTCGTGCAAGGGCGCCGCCGACTCGTCGATAGCGAACTCCGCGCCGTCGCGTCTCACCAGGAGCAGATGGCTCGTGACGCCCATGGCGCGGTCTTCGTCCAGGCATCGCTCGGCGGACGTCTCTATCGGCTCCCTGGTAACCTCGTGGAGGACGGTAAAGACCCGTGTCAGCGGCTCGCCTCGTGCTTCGGAAAGGGTCCAGCCAGTGAAGTGTTCTGCGACCGGATTCAGATATTCGACCATGCCCCGACTGTCCGTGGCGATAACGGCGTCGGCGATGGATGCCAGCGTGACGAGAGCACGCTCGCGTTCGCGGAACAGAGCAGCCTCAGCTTCGCGCCGTTCGGTAACGTCGGTCGGCATGCCGATCATCCGAAGCGGCTGCCCTTCGCCGTCGCGCTCGACGACGCGGCCGCGGTCGTGAATCCAGCGCCACTCGCCTCGCTTGGTGCGCAGGCGGTACTCGGCTTCGTACCACGAGGTGGTGCCGTCGAGATGCGCTTTCAGGCGGCCGAGGGCGGCCGGTAGGTCATCGGCATGAATCAGTGCTGTGGGGAGGTGAGCATAGCCGTCGAGGGCCCTCGGCTCATACCCGAGTCGTGTCGTCCACGCGTCGCCCAGATACCGGGCACCGTCGCCGGAGCGCCATTCCCACAGACCGGTGTCGGTCGGGAGAAGCGCAAGCAGCAGCCGCTCTTCGCCAACGCGCGGCTCCTCCTCGGGCACGCGCTGAGGCGGAGGCGGCGCCTGAGGCGACGCATGGGTTCGCGATGTTCGTGTCGTCACGGATGCGGGCCCCGGGCCCAAGTGGGAATCAGCCAAATATGTGCCGCGGATCAGACAGTCGGCGAGGCCGACCCGAATACATGCCGAACCTAGGGTAGTGCCAACCGTAGAACGCCGAACGGTGAACGACTCCGCGCAAATAATTCGCGGGCGTCATTCACCGTTTATTTTTCACGACTTACTGCAGATTACTCCTCTTCCTCACCCTGCTTCTTGTAGAGCCAGTACTCCGGGCCGGCCAGATCCTCCGGCCACTCCTGAAGGTGGACGGTGCCCCGCCAGGCTTCAGGGTCCGGGGCTTCCCACTCCGGCTCCTCTGATGCCCAGGGGAGATCTCCATCAGTCTCCCAAGGCAAACGTTCCTCGTCTTCGAACATCGCACCACCTCCGTCGAGGCTCTGCGGCCTTCACAAATGCAGGCCTCGTGCCGCGTTGCAGGCGGTGGCCGAAATGGCCACGGTCCTTCTTGAGGCTAATGCAAGGTTCTCGAACGGATTGACGAGCCACGAGCGGGCGAGCCTCAGCTTGCCGGTTGCCCCGCCGCCAAAAACTCGTCCCGATAGTAACCCACCGGGATCGTGCCCATTCGCATGAGGCGCTCGTGAAATGCGCGCGTTGAAAAGCCGGCGCCGGCTCGCTGGTGGGCGGCGTCGCGCAGCTCGCTGATCTCCTGCTTTCCCAGATTGTAGGTCACCGCCTGAGTGGGCCACTTGGAATAGCGGTACACGGCACGCGTCGCCGTTTGGCATAGCGCTTTGGCAACGGGATCGCGAGCGGCGTGAGCGCAGGCATAGGGGTAGAACTGAACGTGTTCGGTGAAGTAATCCACCGCCTCGTCGAAGGACAGCCGGCCGGTGTGAATCCCGACATCGATCCGGACCCGGGCGGCCCGCAGCAGTTGCCCTTGCAGCTCGTACAAGTGCTCCGCCGCACTGTAGAACCCGTGGGAGTTGCCCGGCGTCGGCTCCGCCATCAAGTCCTCGGCATAGAGCGCCCAGCCCTCGATCGCCATCGAGTCTTCCCACATCGACGAGGAATCTTCCACTGCGCCGGGTGTCAGCCATCGGATGTTGGAGATGTCGGCAGCGTGCTCGGTCATGTACTTGTAGTGCCAGTCATGTCCCGGGAATCCTTCGTGGACGGCTGTGTCCGCTACTGAGGCGCGGTTGTTGACTTTGAGCTGTCCGGGGTCATTCCCGGTCGGCGTGAGATAGAAGCGGCCGACTCCGCTGCGTTTGAACGGGGGAGCCGGGTAGTAGGCGGCATCCAGTGAGCTGCGGAGCACGGGCGGTGTGAAGACCACGTCCAGCCGATACTCGGCTGGGACGTCGAACAGGTGTTGCTCCCGGCCGTAGCTGACAGCGCGACCGCCGGTGTCACGGTACCAACGCAGTAGTTCGTCGTCGTTTTTCGGTGAGTCGCTCGACAGGTGCTGCATTATCCGACGCACCGCAGCTCGACGTGCCGATGCGTTGTCCAGGTCGACGTCGAGCTTTGCGCTGCCGGCTACTTCCCGCGCCACCTCGTAGAGCCTGGACTCGTACAGCGCTACCTGCTCAGCTCCGTAGTCCCAGAGTTCAGCGCTGCTCCGGGGCATGTGCAGGCAATGCGTCAGGCGCCAGTCGTACTCGGCCTCGCCGGCAGCGTAGCGGTTGGTCCGCTCCGACTGGTCGTAGGTCCTTTGCAGGAATTCGGTGAACTCGTGGAACGCGTCTGCGGCCCGGCCACTCGCGCGAGTCACCGCAGCCAGCATACGGGGCGCGAACTGTCGCTTGCCCAGATAAGCCTCTGTCGTTGCAGGCAGCGCCGTTCGGAAGAACTGATCGTTCGCATCCGAGCCGGCGATTCCGTCGTGCTGCACTAGACGGCGGTCTGGCAGGTTTCCTTCCTGTCGCCCACTAGTGAGGTTGGCTTGGGCAACGGCGAGATAGGAGGGGATCGACTCCAGCCTCTTCACCACCAACTCCCATTCGGACTCGGTCCCCTGTCCATCCGATGTCGCGGACATCTGCTGAAGCTGCCAATCGATGCCACGAAAAGGCTCGGCGATGTAGGTGTCGACCGCTCGTTCGTAGTATCGCCGCTCCTCCAGTTGCCGGAGCATGAAAGCGATCTGGGCCCCCAGCACAGTGTGGTCGATCCTCTCCGGCGGCTCTAGGCGACCGGGGTCGATCGCCTGTCGGGCCCGCTCGATCTCCCTATAGAAGGCCGCCTCCGATTTGATGGCGTCCGGCGACCAGTTGCGCAGCGTACCGTTCGTCGTGGCGAGCGCCGAGTCGTAGCCGTCTCCACCGAGATAGGTCGAGGTGACCGGGTAAAGCTGGAGGACTCGAACGAAGTAGCGGTCCCGGATGGCGCTGAAGGCATCACCGGGTGAGGCGAGCTTGCTCTCCGCCGACGGCGTTGCCTTGCGGCATCCGCCGAGCTGGCGAAGCACTCCGAAGGCGGCAGCACTGCGGGCGGCGCCGGTGAGAAAGCGGCGTCGATGCATGGACGAATATACCCCTTCCGTCCGATGCTACCGAGGGCTACACTTCGCGTCCGCATCGCGGGACGTGGCGCAGTCCGGTAGCGCACTGCAATGGGGTTGCAGGGGTCGCGGGTTCAAATCCCGCCGTCCCGATTCGGCGGCCGGTCGAATGACCGGCCGCTTCGTTTGTTGGTGGCGTTAGTTGAGGAGCGGTGTCCTAGAGCGCGGGCTCGGGAAACTGCTGCTGAATGATGGTGGCCGTAGCAACCAGCAACTGTGCTGCGGCGGCATACGGCAGAAGACCCATCAGACTTCCCTGTGCCAGTCGCAGCTTTCCCGCCAGGAGCGCCCCGATAGGCGACAAGCGCCCGGCGAGCAGCTCATTCCAAACGGCGGGCTCGGCCTCGATGAGATATTTCGCGCTCGTGAGGTCGGCGTCAGTCGCCGAACGGGCGCTGCGACACAGCCCGTGATAGAGATCGAGCCACACGGTCCGAGGCTCGGGGATACCCAGCGTCGCATCGGCGCTCATCCGCAGCGCCACAGCGCCTTCCCAATCTGCGGCTGCTTCCCGATAAGCAGGACTGGCGTTGAGCTCCCGCTCCCAGGCTGCGACCCACGTATCGGTAAACACGTCTGGATGCATGCGGCCGAACATTATACGCGCCTCCGCTTCGCTCAAGGTTTGGCCGACCCGCCGCCGGCAGGTGGCACGAGCGGCAGGAGAGTGTCGGATGGTTCAGGACGAACGCTCTCAGGCAGCACCGGAACGGGCACGGCGCGCTCGAGTCGAATCTCGATTGGATGAGCCCGATCCTCGGGCTCCGCCTGGACCCGTTCGGGAACTGCAGTCACCTGCCACCGTCCCGGCAGCAGGAAATCATTCAACAGGACCTGCGGCACCAGCCGGCGTGGTTGCCGGAGGCGGAGCAGGAATTCGCCACGTGAATTGGTAAAAACGGTCTCACCGTCGAAGTCGATGGCGGCTCCTTCGACCGGTTGCCGCACTTCATCCAGAACCCGACCCCGGACGATATACCTGGCTATGCCCCCGCCGCCGACCCGCTGCGGCTGTACCCCACCGAGCGCTCCCATGTACAAGAATGTGCTGCCGGACGCGGCATAGTCCACCGTGCCGTCCGGCTGCACATAGGTTCCGAAATTTGTTGAGTACCGTCCGAGCTGCAGCCGCGCCATCAGGGTGATGGCGCTGCGGAACGGACTGAATGGCTGGAAGGGCTGATGTACGACTGTGTAATCCACCCCGAACTCGCCGATTGGCGTAAGCAGGTTCCCACCGAATTGAATCCGGGGCCGCCCGTCCGCCACCGTGATCTGCTGCATCAGTCCGACTCGGGGTGAGACTCGCTCTCGAAGGCTGAGGATCGGAGTCGTAGTGACATTCCGGGTTTGCGGACGGCTCTGCAGTACGAACAGCTCGGCATCGAGCCAGGATGTGACATTGTGCCCGAGCGCGACGAAAGAGCTCAGGTTGCTCACACTGTCGGTGTGCGAGTCGTACAGTCCGGCTGAGATCCGCAGGTCTCCAGTGCGCCCGCCGAGAAAGATCGAATTTCCCCATGCATGACTTGGAATCGCGACATCGGCTGAGTCCTGAACGAAGTGCTGCCGCCCGACCCCGATCGAGAAGTCCGAGGTGAGCTGGTAGGTGAGCTCGAGATTCTCACGATCTACATCGGTTTGCAGGGGGGCGGGAACCGGCGCCCGACGGAAGCGGCTCGGGTTGTAGACATAGGATCCACGAAAGCCGAAGCGGCCCGAATGGGCCATCAGACTTGCGGCTCCGTAAGGCCGGCCCACGCTGCCCCCGGCGGCTAGTGAGGCGGTCACGTCGGGCGTGGCCTGCCACTCGATGCCCGGGACTACGCTCTGGCGCTCCGCAATGACGGCCGTGCTGCTCAGCCGGACTGTGGGCGACACGCTATGCTGAAGGAACAGCGCGCCCATGGGAGCCTGCGCGCGCGCGGCCAGAAACGCGGGCGCTGCCAGCCCCTCCGAGCTGGCGCCGCCGAACGCCACCACCCCGGTGCGACCCTGCGTGCGCGCGTAGCTCGCGCCCTGAACCAGCAGGTTGTAACCCGTGCCGAAGACGTCCGTGGGATACCGAATCACCAGCGCGTCGTTGCCGATGCGCAGGGTGTCCTTACCGATCGCCTTTCGCATGAATGCGCCGAGGCGAACACCGTCGAGATATCCGAGCCCCACCCATCCGTCGACCCCATTGCGCCAGAAGCTCGCGGAGGCCCCGTAGCCGCCGGTGAGCGATGACCCGCCGCCTTGGACTTCCATGACGGTTTGAGCGCACGCCGCTTGTTCCCCGGCGACGAGGGCGACAAGGATGAGGGCGCCCGCGAGCAGCGCCCTCAGCAACGTCCGTCGCAGCGACTCAGGGACGGTCGGCGCTGCCCGGTACTCGGGCGAGTCCACTCGATGGAGCATCGGAGCTCCTGGCGCTTTCGCTCGCCGGATGCTCGACCGGAACCGGAACGAGCGTCGTGTCGATGGCGAACTTGGCGAAGCGGAGAGCTACTCGTTCAGGGGGTTGTTCGAGGTCCCAATTCACCTGGACCCATCGCCGGTGATGGGGAAGGAGAGGGAACGCGCCTGCAGCTCGGCTCTGTCCCTTGCCGCCGGTCATTGTGAGCTCGAGCACCCGTCCCAGATGCGCGCTCAGATTCTCCAACTGTACCCGCGCCGCGTTTCCTGCCGAGTCTACCTCGAGCCGCCGGACCACGACCTCGGTTTTCTGGAGCGGCTGCTTCTGATTCAGGTACACCACGTGGGGAAGAATGATCCGCAGGTTGAGGCCGTTGTCGGTGCGGGCACCGCTCATGGCGGCAGTGATGGCAAACCAGGCCGGCAGCGAATCGGCCCGGGCCTCGTAGAACACGTTGTAGGTCGAGCGCGGGGCCAGCCGGAAGCTCGTGGACGAGAGCTTAATCTTGACTCGGGAGGTATCCAGCGGTGCGGAGACCACTTCGCCGTTCTCTGTGACATCGAACCCGTTGACGTCGAGGACCACGGTCAACGGGAAGATCGAACCGTTGGAGAGTTGGACGCTGGAGCGGGCGCGTTCCTGATATTCGGCGATCGGGGGACTGACACTTTGCGCGGGGAGGACCGTGGGAAGGAACAGGATAGCGGCGCCGAGGGCGAGCCGGTTGCTAGTCCGGCGGCGTTGGCCTCCGATCTGTTGCAGCAGAGTGCGTCCCATAGGTCCTCATTGCGTAACCGCCACCAGGTTGAGCGTGCCGGCATAGGTGCCGGCCGGCAGAGGGGGCGATCCGTTCAAGTCGATCCGCAGTTGGAGCTGGTCGGTCCGCTCGCCCCGCGCGTTGCCGGGGCTGATCGGTTCGGACACCAGGAGCAGTGACCCGCCGCTCGATCCCACCATGCCGCCGTTCCCGGTCAGTGACGCTTGGGTGAACGGCAAGAACCCTGTTGGCGTCCCAGTCGCCACGCGCCCCAGAATTGCCATCGAGGGAATCGCCGAGCCGCCGTTGGCCAAGGCTCGTGCCGGGGCCTCGAAAAACGCGACGACCGCGACGCTCGCCGTCTGCGCCGGGTCGACACTCCACGAAGTCGTGAAGGGAAGCGGCGTGAAGTCGTTGATGCCGCTCGATAGTCCACCGGGCAGAGTGAGAGCACCCCCTGCTGGCAGCGTGATGCCGACCGAGGCGAGCTTGCTCGCCGAGATCGCGATCGTCCGGACCGGGGAGGTTGCGCCGGTTTGCGCGAAGAGCGCCGGCACCAGCAGCATGCGGGCGGCGGCGAGGAGAGGAACCGAGCGGGCCGACAACATGCTCCAACCTACGGCGCGGCTGGGTGGTCCGCCAATCGCGGGATTCCACTGCCGCTGCCTCCGGATCGATTACGCGTTCGGTCCTGGGCACCACCTTGCTGAGGCTTACTAAGACTTCCCGCTCACCCTTCTTGGAGCGTTGGGCGGCGCGCAAGCCAGCGCGCCTACTGCGTCACTGCTTCGATGTTCAGGGTCCCGCTGTACGTCCCGGGCGGCAGCACGCCCGCGCCGGTCAGATCAAGCTGCAGGCTCAGGTTATCCGTCCGAGTCTGGGTCTTGTTGCTGCCGGAGATGTTGATCTGGAACAGCCGCAGACTGCCGCCGGCGGTTCCAATTCCCCCAACCGCGTTCTGGGTGAAGGCCGTGAACGTTGCCGGGTACGAGGTCGGGGCAGGGGCTCCCGGCGTCAGTTGTCCTTTCATCCGGCTGGACGGGATGTTGGTGCCTGCGCCGTTCGTCAGCGCCTGACTCGGCGTGGCGAACCAGCCTATGACGTTCACGCTCCCCGTCTGTCCGGGATTCAGGTCCCACTGGGTCTGAATCACGACCGGAGTGGGAAAGTTGTTCGTCGCGTTGTCCGTCAATGCGGGAAGCGTTTGGGCGGCGCCCGAAATCACTCCCATTGTCAGCTTACCGGTCTTGGTAGCGGCCAGCGAGACGACCCGGGCCGTTGAGACCGTTCCCGCCTGGGCAGCCGCCTGCTCCTCCGTCACCGCTACCAGAGCGGTGAGGAGCAACAGACGGAGCCAGGGACGGTGGAGGGTCATGGCGGCGCCGGTAAGCGTCGCTTACTGCACGATCGCCTGAAGATTCAGGGTGCCGGTGTAGGTTCCGGGAATCAGGTTCGCATGACCGGTCAGGTCGATCTGGAGATCGAGGTTGTCGGTCCGATTGCCTGCCAACGCGGCCGTGCTCTGCGTGAAGAGCGTGAGGCTCCCGCCCGCAGTACCGATCGTCCCGACGCCATTCTGGGTGAAGGCGGTGTAGCTCGTCGGCGTACCGGTGGTCATCCGGCCCTTGATGTACGTCGTGGTGATAAAGTTGGTGCCGCTCGCCAGTGCCTGAGCGGGCGTCGCAAACGAACCGACCAGGACGACGTTGCTGCCGGCGTTCAGATCCCAGGTCGTGGTGATGTTGACCGGCGACGCAAAGTTGTTGGTGGTGTTGTCGGTCAGGCTGGCCAGGTTCTGCGTGCCGCCCGAATTGATCGCCAGGCTGAGCACTGAGCTCTTGGTCGCGTTGATGTTCACCGTCGCAAGCGACGAGGTGAGACCGACCTGGGCGACTGCGGGACTGGTTCCAAGAAGCACCGCCGCTGCCGTGCCCCAAAGCATACCCTTCGTTGAACGCTTCATCGCCGACTCCGCCGCTAAAGGTTTGGCCTCACCTGCCGGTATCCTGAGGCTGAGACACTCCGCCGTGCCGCGGGGCAGGAACAAGGAGCGTGCCATCTATCACACCTTTTGCAAGAATGTCTGACAATCGAACACCACGGGGCCATTTCGTTCGGAGAAACTGTCCTGCTGCAGGGATCACCTGCCGGAGTCTGCTCGGCCGTGGACTACGGTGACCGATGAGCTGATTTGAGTTAGCCTGATTGGCATACTGCTCTATGCCGCAACGGCTTGAGTGGCAGTGGTTGGGCGATCCGAGTCCGGCGCAGAGGTCGGAGATGACCGGGCCCGGCCAGCTTGAGGCTCGTCGGCTGGCGATGGGAATCGGCCAGCGAAGACCTGGTGAGCTTGGGCCTAGATTCTAGACAGGCTCAACGCGTCTGGACCCCGGGTCAGTCCACCGTCTGTCAAATTGCGGCGGGACTGATCGGAGTAGCCGCTACTCCTCTTTCTCCCGGTCCTTCTCCGTCGTGACGTGGAGACCGCCGGGCCGGACCAGGTGGATGGTACCTCCGAAAGACTCCAGCTCGATTCGGGCGCTGCCGTTGCCGATGGTGAAATCGAATCGCTTGCCGTGGCGCTCCGTGAGAGTCACTGGAAAAGCCGACTCGAAGTCACCCTGGAAGGTCGAAACCGAGATCTGTGCGCCCGTGCCCTCGGGGATCACGATCGTCACGTCGCCGTTATGCGTCGTCATGCGATACCGGCCGTTTGCACGAATGGTCCCGTCGTAATTGATGTCGCCGTTCACGGTAGTGGCTTCGACGTTGTCGGATTGCACCTGGATCAGGTTGACGTCGCCATTGACCGTTTCCGCCTGCAGCTCACCGCTGGCATTGCGCACCTTGACGTCGGAGTTCACCGAATTCACATCGATCTTACCCTTGGCGTCTGTGAGCGAGACTTCCCCCTCCACCGACCGGAGTGACACGAGTCCACCGCCACCAACCACTACGACGTCTCCCTCTACGGTCTCTGCGCTGACCGATCCTTGAACGCCCTCCAATCGCATCTCGGCGGTGACCCCGGACAACCGAACAGCCATCCAACTGGGTATGGTGAGCGTGTAGTCCACGTTGGGTGGACCACCGCGCCCGCCCGCGCTATGAATGTTGATGACACTGGCTGTCTGATCGATGGCCAAGTGGGAGCGACTCGAGCCCGACGTCTGCACTCGCACCGCGCTGCGGGCCCAGGTATGGATTACCACGTCACCGGAATGGGTGCTCAGCTCGAGGCGCTGCCCCCGCTGCACGGTGATCGTGGTATCGGTATCCGAGGCAAACAGGCTGGCGCTGACAGCCAGAACAAGCAACACGGGAGAGGCTCCTTTCAGCTCCGGGCCGCGACCAAATCCGCGGCTTGGCGCAGCAAGTCGATCTTGCGACGCATAGTCTGCGCGAGGTGCGCGTTCAAGTAGCTGTTATTGGGATCCGCGGCGAGGGCTCGGCGCGCATCTGCAATCGCTCGATCGATGAGGGCGAGATTCCGCTCGAGGACCCGTACCGTGGTGGTGTCCAGCGTGCCTCGCCCCTGCTCGAGCACGCGCTGCAGGTCGGCCACGGCGGCATCGTACTTCTGTTCTGCCGCGGTCGTCTGGCTTGCCGGCACGACAGCCGCCCCCCCGGGGGATATCGGTGCCGCTTGCGGCGCCGCCATCGGTTGCACGGCGACGGGTGTTCCTGCTCGAGCGGCAACGGCTAGCCAAACTGTGCCACCCGAAATCGCCGCGGCTGCCAGGCATGCTGCTGCGAGCTGGGGGAACGAAAAAGTCCAACGACGCCGCTTTGTTCCAGCCGGGATTACCGCCGCCGGAGCTTCGGCTCCGATCCGGGCTGCAATGCCGGGCCATAGGTCGGTGCCGGGCATGTGGGGAGGAAGGCCACGGGCCCGCTCCAGCACTCGGGTAAGCTCCCCGAGAGTCGCGGTGCAGCCGGGACAGGCATCCAGGTGGCGTTCCAACGCGCTTCGTTCTGCGTTAGTGAGCTCACCGTCGAGATACTCGGACAGCCGGGCCGTCCAGGGATCGCTCATCATTTGCGACGCTCCTTACGGGTCGAGATGCCGGCGCAGTGCCATGCGGGCTCGATGCAGCTGCGATTTCGAGGTACCGACTGCCAGCCCCAGCAGGTCGGCGATCTCCTCATGGCGATACCCTTCAACGTCGTGCAGCACGAATACCTGTCGAGCTCCGTCCGGAAGCCGTGCGACAGCGGTTTCGAAGTCCAGCGACAACTCGGGCGCCGAGCGTTTGGCCGAAACCGTTGCGAGAGCCGTCTCATCCGGAAGAAACCGGTCTCTGCGCTGACCCAAAACCTGCCGGCGTCCCAGGATCACGTTCACTGCGAGGCGATGGAGCCAGGTTCCGAATGCAGCCTCGCCGCGATAGGTGGCGAGCTTCTGCCAGGCTCGGACGAATACGTCCTGGGTGACTTCGTCGGCATCTTCGTCGTTCAACATTCGCCGGACCAATGAATGCACTCGCCCCACGTGGGCACGGTAGATGCGCTCGAAGGCGTAGGCATCCCCGCTGGCGGCCAGAGCGGCCTCCACCGCATCGGTGTCGTTCCGGTCGATGGCTCGATCTCCCTGCAGCAGCGCGGCTCCGGATCCTGGGTACGGCATGTACTGCGTTGGATAGACAGGAAGTTAGGAAGGTTGCAGGCGGGAGAGCTATCAGCGATCAGCGATCAGCTAGCCCTCGGTGGCCGGTGTAGTTCGCAGCGAGATGCCTGCTTATGCCCCCGACGGCTAGCTGATCGCTGATGGCTGATAGCTGATAGCTCTTATTTCATCGCGAATCGATCAGGGAACTGCCTCACGATCCCGTCGGCCAGGGGTCGGCGATCATCTTCATGTGCCCAGCGGCATCCCGGGCCTTGGCATACGCACCCTTGGCATCGCCCGCGGCCTGCGCATCGATGACATCCTTGAGCGTCACGATGTGGGTCTTTACCAGCCCGGCGACGGCGTCCTTCGGCAGATTTGGATTGGCGGCGTTGAGGAAGGCGCCGAAGTCACCGGCATAGCCCAGCAGCGCGTTGACTGCCCGGTCCTGTTTGGCCTTGTCCTTAGTCGCCAAGCCCGTGGTGTAATCCACGACGAAGCCGATGTGCTTCCGCCAAAGCGCGAGAAATGCGGCCTCGGCATCGGGGCCGTAGACCGACCCGATCGCCTTTGACAGCGCCACCGAGTTCAGGTCGAGCGCGGCCGCGGCACCCTCGAACTCCGCCTGCCGCCCACCCAGGGCGGCACCGGTCGCCGCAGCGGCGAGATAGACATGTTCCTCGAGCATGGTATTCAGGCCGACTCGCAGGTCGGCGCCCTTCATCTGAGCCTGGAGCGGTGACATCGCCAGGGCGACCAGCGCTGCGCCGGCCGCGAGGGTAGAGCGAATGCGCATGAGTTACTTCTCTCCTTTCGAGACGACGCGGACTTCGCCGCGCATGAACGAGTGGCGTCTGCAGTAGTAGGACCAGCTGCCCACCGAATCGAATCGCACCATTGCGGTTGCGCCCTTGCTTGAGAGGGGGCGATCGAATGCGGAGTTTGGGTCATCCGGAGTGCCCGAGGTGACCGTATGCTCGATGTCGTCGGCATTGGTCCACGTGACGGTCGTCCCGGTCGTTACCTCGAGCACCTTGGGGGCGAAGGCAAAAGTCTTGACCGTGACCTCAGGCAATGGAGTCGCTTGGAACATCCCGATCGCCAGGGCGAAGGTCAGATACGTAGGAACGCTCGACATGTCCGGCTCTCCGCAGTGAGGTGAAGTCACGAGTCATCTCATCTACGCCGGTCCTGGCCCGGACGGATTGCCTGCAACTGGCGGGGGTGGATTGCCTACGGCTGGTGGGGCCGGGCTCTATTGCGGGCTGCCTCTTGGCGCGACCGGGTTAGGTGCGTAAGGTTCTCGCCCATGAACACCTCAGCCCCTACCTCAAGCATCTCCGCCCCCACCGGCCCCGCGCTGTCTTGCAAGGGGTGGCACCAGGAAGCCGCGCTCCGGATGCTGATGAACAACCTCGATCCGGCCGTGGCGGAACGGCCGGAGGACCTCATCGTCTACGGGGGAAGCGGCAAGGCGGCGCGGAACTGGGCCTGCTACGAGAAGATCGTCGAGACCCTCCGTCGGTTGGGCAACCAGGAAACCCTGCTGGTCCAGAGCGGTAAGCCGGTCGGCGTGTTCCGCACTCACGAAGAGGCGCCGCGGGTACTTATCGCGAACGCGCACTTGGTTCCACGCTGGGCGACATGGGACGAGTTCCGCCGGCTCGAAGCGCTGGGGCTGACGATGTATGGTCAGATGACGGCAGGCTCGTGGATCTACATCGGGACGCAGGGGATTCTGCAGGGCACCTACGAGACCTTTGCCGAATGCGCCAGGCAGCATTTCGGCGGCTCGCTAGGGGGTCGGTTAGTCGTTACCGCCGGACTCGGCGGTATGGGGGGAGCCCAGCCTCTCGCGGCAACCATGAATGGCGCCGCGTTCCTCGGGGTGGATGTGGACGCCGAACGCGTACGCCGCCGGGTCGAGACCGGATATTGCGATCGACTCTCCAGCGATTTCGATGAGGCTCTCTCGCTGGTGCTCGATGCCAGACGGCGACGCATCGGACTCTCGGTTGGGCTGGTCGGCAACATCGCTGATATGATGCCTGAGCTGGTACGTCGCGGGATCGTCCCGGACATCGTCACAGATCAAACTGCCGCACACGACCTGCGGGTGGGCTACATCCCGGTGGGAGTCTCGCTCGACGAGGCGGCCCGACTCCGGGAGCGGGATCCCGGCACGTACGAGGCCCGCGTGCTCGACTCGATGGTCGCACACGTCGAGGCAATGCTCGCGCTCAAGCGACAGGGCGCGGTCGTCTTCGACTACGGGAACAACTTGCGCGGACAGGTGGCCGATCACCGGGGACTGCGCGACGCGTTCAGCATCCCGGGTTTCGTGCCCGAGTACATCCGTCCGCTGTTCTGCCGGGGTGCAGGTCCATTCCGCTGGGCGGCGCTTTCAGGAGACCCCGCCGATATTGCCACGACCGACCGGGCGGTGCTGGAAACGTTCCCGAAGAACGAGGGGCTGGCCCGCTGGATTTCGCGCGCCCGTGAAAAAGTTCACTTCCAAGGGCTTCCGGCGCGAATCTGCTGGCTCGAATACGGCGAGCGAGCGGAGATGGGGCTTCGGTTCAACTGGCTGGTGAGAACGGGACGGGTAGCGGCGCCGATCGTGATCGGACGCGACCATCTCGACACCGGCTCGGTCGCGTCGCCCAACCGCGAAACCGAGGCGATGCGGGACGGCTCCGATGCCATCGCCGACTGGCCTCTGCTGAACGCGATGCTCAACACCGCTTGCGGCGCGAGCTGGGTCTCGCTGCATCATGGTGGCGGAGTTGGTATCGGATATTCTATCCACGCCGGCATGGTGATCGTGGCGGATGGAACTGATTCGGGCGATCGCCGACTCGAGCGCGTGCTCACCGCCGACCCGGGCACCGGGGTGATGCGCCACGCAGATGCGGGGTACGAGCTCGCAATCGAGACCGCGCGGCAGCGCGGCGTAGATCTGCCCATGATAAACAGCTTGAACGGTGAACGCTAAGCGGTGAACGGGAAGTCCCTACCGGTGCAGTCCCCCGTTCACCGTTCACCGTTCACCGTTCACGCTGTTTCTTGACATGCCCCTCCTCCGAAACATCGGCCTGCTCGCCACCTGTCGGGCCGAAGGCCTCCAGCAAGACATCCATCCAATACCTCGGGCCGCGCTGGCCTGGGACGATGGCCGCGTGGTCTGGGCCGGTCCCGAATCAGATCTGCCCCGCCACCTCGAAGCCGGCGAGACGCTCGATGCTGGCGGTCGGCTGGTGATTCCGGGACTAGTCGATTGCCACACGCACCTGGCCTTCGGTGGCTGGCGGGCCGACGATTTCGAGCGACGCATTCGAGGCGAGAGTTATCTCGAGATCGCGGCGTCGGGAGGTGGCATTCTCTCGACGGTGCGGGCAACCCGCGCATGTTCGGAAGAAGCGTTGCTCAAGCGGGGGGCCGGCGTCCTCGACGACATGGTCGCCCTGGGGGTGACCACGGTCGAATGCAAGAGCGGCTACGGGCTCGACGAGGCCTCCGAGCTCAAGATCCTTCGAGTGTATCAGAAGCTTGCCGAGCTGGGGCCGATGCGGCTGGTCCCGACGTTGCTGGCCGCCCACACGGTCGCTCCCGAGTATCGGGATCGTCGGTCGGCTTATGTGGACCTCGTGGTCGATCGGATCATACCAGCCGCCGGTCGAGAACGGCTGGCGCGCTGCTGCGACGTTTTCGTCGAAGACAGCGCGTTCACGGTGGAGGAGGCGCGCCGGATACTGACAGCTGGCCGTGCCGCGGGTCTCGCGCCCAAGCTACATGCAGACCAAATCACGGCTGGTGGCGGCGCTGAGTTGGCAGGAGAGCTTGGTGCCCTGTCCGCGGATCACCTGGAGAACGTCTCCCGAGGCGGGATTGACGCCATGCAGCGAGCGGGCGTGGTGGCCGTGAGCCTGCCGATTGCAACGCTCTATCTCGGACAAGCCCCCATGCCGGCACGCCGCCTGATCGAGGCCGGTGTGCGGGTGGCGGTCGCGACCGACTTCAATCCCGGGTCGGCGCCGAGCTGGCATCTACCGTTGGCTCTCACCCTCGCCTGCACGCTCCAGCGCATGACTCCAGCCGAGGCAGTGAAGGGAGCCACGATCCACGCAGCCCGGGCGATAGGCCTCGAGGCCGAGATCGGGTCGCTCGAGCCTGGGAAGGCGGCGGACTTCGCTATCATCGACGCGCCTGATGTAAACCACTGGCTCTATCAGTTCCGACCGAACGCCTGCCTCCAGACCGTGATCAGAGGGGCTACCCGATGGCGCGCCTCATGACCCCGGAAGCGCTGTTGGCGCGCCTGGTCGCATTCGATTCGTCCAGCCAGGTCAGCAATCTCCCGATCGCCGATTTCATCTGTGACTACCTCGATGCTCCGGATGTTCGGATCTTCCGTAACCTGTCGGCCAACGGCGAGAAGGTGAACCTTGTCATCGCTCGCGGCCCGCGCGACGAGGGTGCCGGCGGACTCACACTGTCCGGCCACCTGGATACCGTTCCATTCGCCGAGCCCGACTGGACCAGCGATCCGCTGGCGCTGACGCGGCAGGATGATCGTCTGATCGGCCGCGGTGCATGCGACATGAAGGGATTTCTCGCTCTTGCAATTCATCGCTTTGCAAGCCTGAACCGGAGCGCGCTCCGCCACCCGCTGGCGCTCCTTCTCACCTGCGATGAAGAGCTGGGAACGTTGGGCTCCCGCCGCTTTGTCGAGACCTGGTCCGGCGACGAGCCCCTGCCGCGTGCCGTGGTGATTGGAGAACCGACCTCGCTATCCGTCATCCGGTTGCACAAGGGTCATCTGAAGCTGCGCATCATCATTCAGGGGCGGGCCGGGCACAGTGCGTATCCCGCCTCTGGCGTCAATGCGATCGAGCTGGCCGGTGGGGTGATCGACCGGCTTCGCCAGCTCTCCCGCTCGCTGGCCGCCGAGATGAGCCGAGAGGGTGCGCTCTTCGGCCCGGTTCCTCATGCGACCTTGAACCTGGCCACAATTTCGGGCGGTGTGGCCCTCAATGTCATTCCGGAGCGCTGCGTGCTCGAGCTCGGCATTCGCACGATGCCCGGGATGACGTCATCTGATGTGACGGATCGGGTACGTCGAGCGGTGGCAGCGGCGGTCGGTGGCTGCGGCGCCGTCGAGTTAATAGGGGATAGCCCGCCTCTACGAACGTCCGAGCTGGCGCCGATACATGTCGCTCTTGCTCGACTCATGAACCAGGGGGATTCCCGGGCGGTGGCGTTCGCCAGCGACGGCGGCTGGCTCCAGACGATGGGGCTCGACTGCGTGCTCTGGGGGCCGGGGTCTATCGAGGCGGCGCACCGAGCGGACGAGTGGCTCCCTGTGTCCGAGTTCGAGCGTGCAGCCGGCCTGCTCGAGCGGCTGGTGCACCAGTCGTGCGTTGCGGAGTCGAGCAAGCCATGAAGCATGTGCTCGAAGCTGAGCTGACCTGGAGGGGGGACCGGTTCGAGCCCCACATCCAGGTCGCTGTCGGCGACGACGGCCGAATCGAGACGGTTGGACAGCTGGGACGGGAGCCGACTCGCAGGATGCCGCAGCAAGCCCTGCTGCCCGGCTTCGTCAACGCTCACTCCCACGCGTTTCAACGCGGCCTCCGCGGGTCGGGCGAGCGCTTCCCCGCTGGCGCGGGCAGCTTCTGGACCTGGCGGAACGCAATGTACGAGCTGGCGGACTCGCTCGACCCGGAGACGGCCCACGCACTCTATCTGCGGGCATTCGGCGAGATGCGAGACGCGGGGATCACCACCTGCGGCGAATTTCACTATCTGCACCATCTCGGGTCGACCCGGGACTACGAGTTCGATGAAGTCGTGCTCGATGCCGCGCGTCAGGCCGGCATTCGGCTGGCGCTCCTCAACGCGTTCTATACGACAGGCGGTGTCGGACGGGCCCTCCGGCCGGCGCAGCGACGCTTCGAGTCGAAAGACCTGCCGTCCTACTGGGCACAGATGGACCGGCTGCAGGCTTGCGCCGAGCCACAGCTCCAGACCGTGGGCGTCGTAGCCCACAGCGTACGAGCCGCGGCGCTCGAGGCCATTATCGCACTTCACGCGGAGGCCCAGCGGCGAGGCCTCAGGTTTCACATGCACGTAGAAGAGCAGCGCGGTGAGATCGAGGAGTGTCTGGCGGGATACGGTCGGCGGCCGATGGAACTTCTCAACGAGGCGTTGACGATCGGCGGCAATCTGACCGCCGTGCACTGCACCCATACCGATCCCCGCGACATGACGCGATTCCTTGCCGCCGGAGGCTCCGTCTGCGTATGCCCCTTGACCGAGGGAAATCTGGGAGACGGGCTCCCGGCTCTGGATCTGGTGCATGCCGCCGGCGGCCGTCTCAGTCTCGGCACCGATTCTAATGCACGGATTTCGATGCTCGAGGAGATGCGGTGGCTGGAATATGGCCAGCGGCTTCGCCGGGAGCAGCGAGGCGTGCTGACCGACTCGGGCGGCCGCGTCGCGACCGCCCTGCTGGATGCCGCGACCGCCGGAGGAGCTGCCGCCCTGGGCGTTCGGACCGGTCGGCTGCAGGCGGGCTGTTGGGCCGATTTCGTGGCGATCGATCTCGAGGCGCCTTCCCTTGCCGGGCTCGAGCCTGAGAACCTCCTCGAGGGCGTCATTTTCGGAGCCGGTGATAAGGTGATCGCGGGGACCATGATCGCTGGCGGCTGGCGTCCAACTGGGGGTTCGTGACCTCCCGCTCGAGCCATTGCCTCGGAGAGGAGGCCGGTCGACGGCCTCGCTACTGGCGCGTCCCGTCAGGCTGCCACATTATGTGAGGCTTGCCATGTCGTCGGCGAAGCCGTGCCACAGAAATCTCGTAGGCCACAGAGGAGGGTAGACTGATGCCGGTTTGGTTTCGTGGTGCCACTGTTGCGCCATCGCTGGCTTTGCTGGGACTCCTCACGGTAACCGCCTGCGGCGGCGAAGGAGGGAAATACGCCGGCAATTACAAGCGCGACCTGTACGGTGAGGGCGAGGTCCAGATGAAGCTCAGCGGTGATGGCACCGTGGAGCTCGTTCTTCCTTCGCCGCGCTGGGCCGCGAATCCCAACAGGAAAGGGAAGGGAACTTTCAAAGGCGACACGCTGGTGTTCCCAGTTGATACCGCGGCGGTTAAGTGTGCTACCCAGGAAGCCCGTTATGTGCTGGCGGAGAGCGATGGGAATCTGGTCGTCGCGGGTGTCGGGATGGACAACTGCGGAGACCGGCGGGCGGCTCTGAACGGCGCCTGGAAGAAAGGCTGAGGCTTACTTCGTACGGGGCCATTGCTGGGTAACGCAGTGGAAGGCACCCAGGCCCCAGACGAGATCGGTACAGTCGATGACGACAATCCGCCGGTCGGGAAACAGCCGCTCCAGAGTCGCCTGGGCCTTCCGATCTTGATCGGGGTCGTAGCCCGGCAGTAGAAGGACGCCGTTCGCGATATAGAAGTTGGCGTAGCTGGCCGGGAGTCGTTGGCCCTCATGGTAGAGCGGCCGGGGCATAGGAAGGGTTTCCACCCGGAGTGGGCGACCGTCCTGGTCCTTCATGGCGCGGAGCCGCTGCAGGTTTTCCTGCAGCGGCTCGAAGTTTTCATCCCGGGGGTCTTCCTCAACGACGGTGACGACCGTAGTCGGGTCCACGAAGCGGGTAAGATCGTCCACGTGTCCATCGGTGTCATCGCCGGCGATGCCGTCGCCCAGCCACAAAACGTTGCTTACGCCGAGGTACCCCCTGAGGTAGTCCTCGATCTCACTCCGTGCCAGGCGGGGGTTCCGGTTGGGATTGAGGAGGCAGGCTTCGGTCGTGAGCAGAGTCCCCTTGCCGTTGACGTCGAGTGAGCCGCCTTCCATGACAATCCCGGGGTGGAAGACCTGTAAGCCAAGCTCCTCGCCGATCCGAGTCGGGATGACGTCGTCCTGCGCAAATGGCGGGTATTTCCCACCCCAGGCATTGTAGTCCCAGTCGACGATCGCTTGTTCAGCCTTCCCATTCGACTGTCGTTGCAGGAAGATGGGCCCGTGATCGCGACACCAGGCATCGTCGGTTGGATTCCGGTGAAAGAACACGCGATTCATGGACGCTCCGGTCCGCGTGAGCAGGCTGCGCGTGCCGGCCTCCATCTCCTCATCAGCGACGTTGACATGCACCTCTTCCTGCTCGGCCAACACACTGACCATGCGCGCGAAGATGGCGGGCACCGGCTCGAACTTTCCGGGCCACGACGCCTCCTTGTGGGGCCAACTAAGCCAGGTGCCCCGATGCGGCGCCCATTCGGGCGGCATGGAGAAGCCGAGAGAAGCCGGAGTCGGAGATTCGAGCATCGGGATGAAAGGCGTGAACGGTAAACGGTGAACGGGGGGCGTCCGGCCCACCGAGACCCCCCGTTTGCTGCTTACCGTTCACCGTTCACGCAGTCTCAGTCTAGGTATCGTTTGGTCAGATCGCCGTACGCATCGATCCGCCGGTCGCGGAGGAAGGGCCAGTGGGTCCGGCTCGCGTCGACCTTGGACAGATCGCAACTGGCAACCAGAACCTCCTCGCCGTGACCGCCCTTGACCAGAATGCGGCCGCCCGGGTCGGTGACGAAGCTTCCGCCCCAGAATTCGAGCCCCCCGGACGGGTCACCCTCGTGGCCCACGCGGTTGACCGCACACACGTAGACTCCGTTCGCGATGGCGTGGCTCCGCTGGATTGTTTCCCATGCCGCCTGCTGCTGCGTCCCATGCTCGGCTTTCTCTGCCGGCAGCCAACCGATCGCGGTGGGATAAAACAGGATCTGGGCGCCGGTGAGCGCGGTAAGCCGTGCGGCCTCGGGATACCACTGGTCCCAGCAGATCAGGACGCCGATTCGGCCGAATTTGGTGTCCCATGCACGGAAGCCAAGATCGCCCGGCGTGAAGTAGAATTTTTCGTAGTACTGGGGATCATCCGGGATGTGCATCTTCCGGTACTTCCCCAGGTACCGGCCGTCCGCATCGATAACTGCTGCCGTGTTGTGATACAGTCCCTCCGCCCTTCGCTCGAAGAGCGAGGCAATGATCACGACTCCCAGCTCCGCGGCGAGGTTCGATAGCGCTTCAGTACTTGGGCCCGGGATCGTCTCGGCCAGGTCGAAGTATCGATGGTCTTCCGTCTGGCAGAAGTATTGACTGCGGAATAGCTCCGGCAGACAGACAATCTGCGCACCTTTGGCCCGCGCTTCCCGTATCGCGGCGAGCGCCTGACGAAAGTTCTGCTCGGGATCGAGAGTACAGCGGCTCTGCACCAGGCCCAACGTTACCGATGACGGAGAAGTCGGCATGGGCCCAAAGATAGCGAGGAGTTAGTCCGGCAGCGGGCCGAGCTCGAGCCGGACGGAGCCGAGATGGAACGGCCAGCGAGGAGTGATGGATTCGCCCTGGTGTGTCCGATCCAATCCCTTTTCCGATTTTGCTACAGTCTCGATCGGAAAAGACCAGACGTCCGGATCGGGAGCATACTGAATGCTCAACGGCCGAAAGAGCGACAGCTCGGGAGCGAACAGCGCATCGCCCTGGTCGTGGCCCCCCGTCCACTCGTACGCAAGGTCCACTTTCCCGTCTGCACCAATGCGTATCGTCTTGAGCAACGGAGGCCCATCGGCGGCATGCAGCCTCAGGCGAATTTCCACAATCCCCTGCGATTGGCTGATCTGAAAATGCGCGGGCGTGCTGGCCCAGGATCGGACGACGGGGTAATCTCCGCGCGCATACGCCTCCTTTGCCAGATCGGCCGGAAGAAGCCGATCCACCGCGATCGCGCGGTCGTCGGCGTCGAGCGCTGGGCGCTCGTCGAGACGCAGTGCCGTCTCGAGATCGTGAATGCTCGGAGCCCCGCCGTCCCCATGAGCCGCATCGCCGCCGCCGCCCAGAGCCGTCACATGGTACGCCTCGAGCCGCCGGGTGAGGACCCCGGCGTAGTTCACGCCGGTATTGAATCGGGTGAGCTCCTCGATTACGCCGCCACGCCAGGGGCTCACTACCACCGAGCACTGGGATGAGTGAACCCAGATCTCGTCGTGTCCGTCGGCATCGAGGTCCAGCACCTCCCAGCTCAGGCTCTCGCGTTCCCTGAGCTGCGCCTCGGCAGCGGCGAGGTTACGCCAGATCGCCTCGCGCAGATGGGGGAGATAGAGCCCGCCGAACACCCCGTGCCAATACGCGTCGTTGCACTGGGCCCGTCCGATGGCCCGACGCGCCTCGGGAGGATCGCTCCGCGCGCGGCACAGCGCCGAAAGCGCCTGCATCTTCTTGTGCATCCGGTTTGCTTCGGGATACTTGGCCAGGAAGTTGGACCAGTGGGTGCCGCGGACCAGCGCCCCGTCCGGACCCGCCATCCGACCCTCACCCAGGTCCCGCTCCAGGCGGCTGAGCCGTAACGCCGCGTCCGGCGGCAGCGACCAACCCTCCATCTCGCGATACGATGCGGTCGGGAGATAGGCGACTCCTCCACTCGGCACGTCGGCGAGGGACTGAGCCAGCGTGCTGAGGCGAACAAGGCCACGCCCGGCCAGCTCTCGAACGGACTGAATGAACCGGTCGAGCCAGCCCTGGTTATAGACCCAGTCCTTGGTTCCCGGCCAGCCGCCGAACTTTTCTCCATCATCGGCCAGGACCGCGAGCTGCTGCCCTTCCGCTCCGAGCCGCTCGAGATACTCCGCTGTCTCTTCCGGCGGCCGGAACGGGATCAGATACCGCAGTTTCTCGTCGATGGGAAAGAGCGCGATCCGCTTGCCGTCCGCCTCCGTCCAGTACGGTCTATGGAGACGATCCTGCGGAAACCCGCAGACCACGAAATGCCGGTCGTCCACCAGGGCGTACTTCACGCCGGCTTCGGCGAGGTCCGCGGCGAGTTCCGGCTGCCAGACGCGTTCGGTGAGCCAGAGACCTGTTGCCTCGACGCCGAACCGGCGTCGAAGTGCGTCCCGCATCCATCCGATCTGGTCAAGTCGATCGCGTCGCGGGAGCGAGGCCAGAATGGGCTCGTAGAATCCCGAGAGCAGGAGCTCCACCTTGCCGTCGGCAGCCAGTCGCCCCAGGCGGTCCATCCAAACGGGAGCGTGGGCGTCGAGCCAGTCGAGCAGCGGGCCGGACACATGAAGCACGACCGGCAAGAACTCGCCCGCTGTCAGGCGGTCGAGCAGCGGGGAGTAGACATCGTCGAGATGCTGCTGGAAAACGTGGTCGAAATTGCCGACCGGCTGATGGAGGTGCAGCCCGAAGACGAAGCGTACGGGCGGCATGACTCAGGCCAGGACCAGGGAGCGCGACCCGCTCAAGGCAGCGCTCACCGCAGGGAGGATATCCGGGAAGAGGTGATCGCGCCGCTCGAGCTGGGCGGCGAGCGCCTGCCCCTCCTCGAGGGACGTCCCGCTGCCGGGCGTGAGCGCGGCGACCAGTCGCTCGGTCTCGATGCAATGCTGAGTGAACCGGCGCACGGCGTAGTCAACCACGGCGCCGGTGGAGATGATGAACTGCCAATCGGACGATTGGGTCAGCAGCAGCGAGCGCGCTGCCTGCGCCAGCACGGGGCGAGCTGAGTCCCGGCTCAGCGCATCGCCCGCGACGTCCCAGAAGGCCTGCTCCAGGGGCCACATCCGCTCCCAGGTCCAAGCCGTGTCCGGGCCCAACCACATGGAGAAGTCGCCGTTGGCACCCCAGGTCCCCTCGGGAAGCCGGATCGCCGCACGAGCCGGATGGGCGCCGAGATGACCCGAGCCCGTTGTCGCTCGAACGCTCCGCTGCGCAGAAAGCTCCCGATAGACATCGCCGACGAAATCAGGTCCTTCGAACCACCAGTGGCCGAACAGTTCGGTATCGAACGGCGCCACGATCACGCCTTCCGGCCCGGGAGATTCGGTGACTGAGAGCTGGCCAAGCAGCCAGGCGAAATGCGCGCCGTGACCCCGTGCCTGGTCTCGCGCAGCCCGTGGGTCGTAGACGCCCTTTCTGCCCAGATCGACGTTCTCGCCGGTGACCTTCCAAAGCTTGAGCCCGCCGGGCCAGCGAATCTTGTGGAACTCGAGGTACTGTCCGTCGCCGGGATAACCGTGGTGCCGGCTCCAGACCTGCATTGAAGCTCGCGGATTGCGCACGAACGCCGCGACCGCCCGGCCGCTGCGATTCGGGCCGACGCGGTAGGCGCGGTCGGGGGATCGCAATGCCTGCAGGCGATCCGGCTCGATGCTGTCGGGGACCTCCCGCGGGCCGACCAGAGGATCACCATACACTCCCAGCGGTCGGCCGGCGGCTGCGAGATGGGCATCGATGAAGAAGAAGTCGAAGCCCGCATCAGCGAGATGTTCCTCAATGCCGCGGCGAACGCCGCTCCTCGGTGCCGTAGGCCAGGGGGCCCAGGCTCCCCGCGGCCGATAGGCGCACTCGGGAAGCCAGCATCCCTTCGGAAGCCGGCCGAATAAGCGACGGTGTTCGGCCACACCCACCGCGAGCTGGAGCCGGATACTTTCGTCGCGCGCCAGAAGGGGGAGGAAGCCGTGGGTGGCGGCGGAGCCGATGATTTCGATTCGACCCTTCTGCTCGAGGGCACGAAGCGCGGCAATCAGATCCTCGTCTACGAGGCGGAAGAGATGGCGCAGCCGGAGGTATCGCTGTCGCCAGAAATCGACCAGCGGCGCCGCTTCCGGGTCGGTCTTGCGCAACTCGACGTCGGCGGCGTCGCACGCCTCCAACCGTTGCTCGAAAAACGCCTCCAGCTCCTCCACGAACACGGGGCTCGCCAGCTGATTCGCGAGGACCGGTGTCACACCGATCGTCACCGGGGCCGCGACGCTTTCCCGTTCCAGGGCCTGGAAGGATTCGAGCAGCGGCAGGTATGTATCCACCGCCGCTTCGCAGAGCCAGTCGCTACCGTGGGGCCACCGGCCATGGTTGAGTACCCAGGGCAAGTGGCTGTGCAGCGTCAGAACGAAGTCCATCGAATGGTCCGATCAGGCGCGCGGGCCCGCCGCCACGACACGCCGGTACACTTCGAGATAGGCGCCGGCTGAGCGCTCCCAACTAAAGTCGCGAGCCATCGCCGAGCGCATCATCTGGGTCCACAATTCCGGCCGGGCGTAAGTCGAAATTGCTCTGAACGCAGCGTCTTCCAACGCCATGGCGTGGTACGCATCGAACAGAAAACCGCTCACCCCGTCTTCGATCGTGTCGGCCAGCCCACCTACCCGCCGGCCGATGGGGAGTGAACCGTAGCGCTGTGCCCTCATCTGGGTAAGTCCACAAGGCTCGTACAAGGACGGCATCAGGAACAGGTCCACCCCGGCCATGAGGCGGTGTTCGAGCACGTCACGAAAATCGAGCTGGACCCCGATGCGGTCGGGAGCGGCGGCGGCCAGTGCCACCAATGCCTGCTCGTAGTGGGGATCGCCGCTTCCCAGAAAGACGAATTGGGCGTCCTGCTGCAGCAGACGATGGCTCGCGAGGATCAGGTCCAGTCCTTTCTGCTGCACCAGCCGACCGGTCAGGCCGAACAGCGGCACGTCGGATCGCTCGGGAAAGCCGTAGGACAACTGGAGGCCCGCCTTGCAGCGGCGCTTGCCCTGCAGGTGATCGGCCGTGTACGGCGCCAGGATCTGCGAGTCCGTGGCCGGGTCCCAGACCTGCTGGTCGATTCCGTTCAGGATACCGACCAGCCGGCTCCCCAGCGCGATGAACATGTCGTGTAACCCGAAGCCGCCGCCTGGAGTTCTCAACTCGCTGGCTTGCTGAGGACTGACGGTGAGCGCCCAGTCCGCGAAGGCGAGTCCGCCCTTCAGGAAGTTGACCTTTCCGTACCATTCGAGCTGCTGCCAGTTGTAGATCTCGACCGGCAAGCCCAGCTCCAACAACGCTTCCGGTCCGAACTGACCCTGGTATCCCGGATTGTGGACCGAGATGATGGCGAGCGCATCGCGCACCCACGCTTCAGAGGCCAGGACGGTTCTGAGATAGGCCGGGGCAAGGGCGCTGTGCCAATCGTGCGCGTGGAGGATGACGGGCCCGGGCGCCACTCGGGGAAGCGCGAGACAGGATGCCAGGGCAAAGAATGCGAATCGGCGTGCGTTGTCCGGGTAGTCTCCTCCGGGGTCGCCGTAGATCCCTGGCCGATTGAAAAATTCGATGTGCTCGAGAAAGTACATTCGGGGACCGTCGGGCGGTGTGCCGGCAATCCGAAAGAGACGAGCCTCTTCGGTGCGGGCGCCGAGCGGCACGCGGAACGGGGGGCCGACCGGCTCGAGGTCGGGAGCCTCGTCGCGTACCGTCCGATACAGCGGCATGAGGACCGCGACGGGCAAGCCGCGCGCGTGCTGGAAGGAGGCGAGGCCCATAATGGCTTCGGCCAGTCCTCCCGTTCGCGCGTACGGAGCGTACTCCGCGCTCAGATGGACAATGGAGACCGCCTCGCCTCGAGGCGTCAGAATCGGCGCGGCGACGCCTCTTTCCGGCAGCCGCCCGGCTTCAGATCGCGGGAGGATCGTCGGCAGAGGACTCCCCTCGAGCTGCTGGCGCATAGTACTCCTGGACATACTCCTGCATCATGCGCCGAGCCGTGAAGCGGGTTCCCGCGAGTCGGATCGAATAGCGCATCTTCTCCACCCAGCCCAACGGGATGCCATGGGCGCCGCGGTTGTAGTAGAGTGGGACCACTTGTTCTTCCAGCAGCCGGTAGAACCGCTCGGCGTCCGCGGCGTCGCCATCCTCGTTCTCCGCGCTGGGCTGAATCGCCCAGCCGGCCAGGCCGTCGTAGCCCTCTTTCCACCAGCCGTCCAGCGTGCCTAGCTGAGGCACGCCATTCAAGGCCGCTTTCATGCCGCTTGTGCCTGAGGCCTCGAGAGGGGGACGGGGAAGATTGAGCCACAGGTCCGTGCCCTGGACCAGCAAATGGGCCAGGTGCATGTCGTAGTCCTCCAGGAACGCGACGCGCCCCTCGAAGGCGGGATCACGAGTGAACTGGTAAACGCTCTGAAGCACTTCCTTGCCCGGGTTGTCTGCCGGGTGGGCCTTGCCCGCAAAGACGATTTGTACCGGGCGCCGAGCGTCGGTTAGCAGCCGGCGCAGTCGAGCCAGGTCGCGAAACACAAGGTTGGCGCGCTTGTATGTGGCAAATCGCCGGCCGAAACCGATCGTGAGTGCCTTGGGATCGAGCAGCGTGCCAGCGCCGACAACCTGCGCGGCCTCCTTGTGCTGGCCAGCGAAGCGGTGGCGAGCGTCCTCGCGGATATAGTCGAGCAGCGAGCCTTTGAGCTCGAGGTGGACCCGCCACAGCTCTTCCCGATTCAGGGTCAGCACCTGATCCCAGAGCGACGGATCGTCCTTACGGTCCAGCCAATAGGGCCCCAGGTGCTGATCGAGCAGATCCATGATCTGCGCCGCCATCCAAGTACGCAGGTGCACGCCGTTCGTCACGTGGCGGATAGGAACGGTTTCCCAGGGACGCCCGGGCCAGAAATCCCGCCACAGATGACGCGACAGTTGGCCGTGCTGGCGGGAAACGCCGTTCACGCGAGAAGCGCAACGGAGCGACGTTGCGGTCATGTGGAACTGATCGGGTAAGGCAGGATGCTGCCCCAGGTGCAGGAGCGTTTCTCGATCGATGCCCATCTGCTCCCAGATCGGACCGGTGCATTCGGCGACCTCATCGACGTCGAAGGCATCGTGCCCCGCGGGTACCGGCGTGTGGGTCGTGAAAATGCTGCGGGATCGCACGGCGCGAAGTGCATCCGGGAAGGGCATCCCCTGGGCGGTGGACTCCCGAATCCGCTCGACCATCATGAACGCTGCATGGCCTTCGTTGGCATGCCACACAGAAGGATGAATGCCGAGCGCGCGCAGGACCCGAACGCCTCCGGCGCCCAGAATCCACTCCTGACGGAGTCGGAGCTCCGGGCCGCCGGCATAGAGCTTGTTCATGAGGCCGCGGTCTGCCGGATCGTTCTCCTCGACGTTGGTGTCCAGCAGATAGACCGGAATCCGGCCGACCATAACTCGCCAGGCACGCACGTGGACCGGCCTGCCCGCGGTCTCCACCGTGGCGAGAATCGGTTCGTGATCGGGACCCAGGACCGCCTCGAGCGGGGTGCGGCTGATGTCGTACTCTTCGTCGCTGTCCTGCTGCCAGCCGTCCAACCGTAGACGTTGGTCGAAGTATCCCTTCATGTAGAACAGTCCTACGCCCACCATGGGCACACCGAGGTCCGACGCAGACTTGCAATGATCTCCCGCAAGCACGCCCAGGCCGCCGGAATAGATCGGCACCGACGCATGGAGCCCGAACTCGGCACAGAAGTACGCCACGGGCCCGTCATCGTACTCGGGATTGTGTCGGTTGAACCAGGTATCCGTGCTGGTCAACGCATTCGCCATGCGAGCCATCACTTCGTCGTACTGGCGCAGGAAATCGCTCTGGCTCGCCGCCGCCGCCACGCGAGCAGGATCGACCTGGCAGAGAAAATCGAGCGGATTGTGACGTACTTGATGCCAGAGAGGTGCATCGATCGAGCGAAACAGCGAGCGCGCCTCGCGACTCCAACTCCACCACAGGTTCATGGCGATGGAGGCGAGCCCCTCGATGCGGGCGGGGAGATAGGGGATCCGGGATTGCTGGGTCAGCATAGGCAGGGGAAGGTAATTCAGACAGGCGTGAACAGTGAACGGGGTGCGGGGCTGGGCCCGTTCACAGTTTACCGTTCACCGCTGTTAATGCACCAGCTTCTTGTACCGAATCCGATGCGGCTGATTCGCGTCGACGCCCTTGCGCCGCTTGAGGTCGGCCGCGTAGTCCTGATAGTTGCCTTCGAACCACACCACTTCACTGTTGCCCTCGAAGGCCAGGATGTGAGTCGCGATCCGGTCGAGAAACCACCGATCGTGACTGATTACGACGACGCACCCCGCAAAGGCGACCAGCGCTTCCTCCAGGGCCCGAAGGGTATCCACATCCAGATCGTTGGTCGGTTCGTCCAGCAGAAGCACGTTGCCGCCGCTCTTGAGCAGCTTGGCGAGATGCACCCGGTTCCGCTCACCGCCGGATAGATCCTTCACCCGTTTCTGTTGATCCGATCCCCGGAAATTGAAGCCGGCGCAATAGGCGCGCGCGTTGACCTGACGCTTGCCAAATTGCAGGGTGTCCTGACCACCGGAAATTTCCTCGTACGCGGTCTTGTTGCCGTCCAGCGATTCCCTGCTCTGGTCCACATAGGCGAGCTGGACGGTCTTGCCGACAACCAGGTCGCCCGCGTCAGGCTGTTCCTGGCCGGTGATGATGCGGAAGAGCGTCGTCTTTCCAGCGCCGTTGGGACCGATCACGCCGACGATACCGCCGCGAGGGAGTGAAAAGTTGAGGCCTTCGAAGAGCAGCTGGTCGCCGAAGCCCTTCGCGACGTTCTTGGCGATCACGACTTCGTCGCCCAGCCGCTCGGGGACGGGAATCAGGATTTCGCTGCTCGCTTCGGTTTGGCGTTCCGCCTCGGCGCGAAGCTCCTCGTAGCGTGTGATGCGGGCCTTGCTCTTCGCCTGCCGGGCGCGGGGAGCCATGCGGATCCACTCGAGCTCATGGGCTAGGGTCTTCTGGCGAGCCGATGCTTGCTTCTCTTCGCCGGCGAGCCGCTGCTGCTTTTGCGCCAGCCAGGACGAATAGTTTCCCTCCCAGGGAATGCCGGCGCCCTGGTAAAGCTCCAGGATCCACCTGGCCACGTTGTCGAGGAAGTAACGGTCATGAGTGACGGCGACTACGGTCCCGGGAAACTCGTCCAGGTACCGCTCCAGCCACCAGACGCTCTCAGCATCGAGGTGATTGGTAGGTTCATCGAGGAGAAGCATGTCCGGCTGTGCGAGCAGCACTTGGCAGAGCGCGACCCGGCGCCGCTCGCCGCCCGAGATCTTGCCAACGTCGGCCTCGGCCGGAGGCAGCCGCAGTGCGTCCATGGCGAGGTCGATCTTGTGATCGAGCTCCCAGAGGCCGAGCGCGTCGATCCGCTCCTGAAGATTGCCTTGCTTCTCCAACAGACGGTTCATCTCGTCGTCGTCCATCGGCTCGGCGAAGCGGGCGCTCAGCTGTTCGAACTGGTCGAGCAGGTCGCGCTGCTCGGCCACGGCGACTTCGACATTGCCCCGCACGTCCTTGGCCGGGTCGAGCCGCGGCTCCTGAGGTAGATAGCCGATCTTGATGCCAGGGAGCGGTCGCGCGTCACCGAGATAATCCGTGTCCTCGCCCGCCATGATGCGCAGCAGGGTCGACTTGCCCGCACCGTTGGCGCCCAGCACTCCGATCTTGGCGCCGGGGTAGAACGCGAGGTAGATGCCTTTCAGGATCTCTTTATTGGGGGGCACGACCTTGCGGAGGTCGCGCATCGTGAAGATGTATTCGCCGGCCATGGGGCCGAAGATAAACAGCGTGAACGGTAAACAGTAAACGGTGAACGGGAAGTCGCTGAGACAGGACGCCCCCGTTGACCGCTCACCGTTTACCGTTCACGCTGTAAAACAGTAAGGGCGCCCCGACGGGAGCGCCCTCGACACTGCGCCGCGTGATGACCTAGCTCAGGTGTTTGTTGACCAGCTTGGTCATCTCGAACATGTTGACGACGTCCTTCTTGAAGATCGGACGAAGCGTCTCGTCCGCGTGGATGTTCCGCCTGTTGTTCTTGTCCTGCAGACCCTTCCGCTTGATGTACGCCCAGAGCTTCTTGGTGACTTCGGTCCGGGGTAGCGCGCCCGAGCCGACGACGGCTGCGAGCTGCTCGCTGGGACGCATGGCCTTCATGAATGCGGGATTGGGCTTCCGCTTTGCTGCCGTCTTCTTCTTGGCGGGCCGGCGTCTGGCGGTAGATCTCTTGGCCTTCTTGGACGACTTCTTCTTGGCTGCCATCGCGAGTCTCCCTGAGGATGGGGGGAACCGAGCGTGCCTCCGAAGGACCGAATCCGACGCCCATCAAAGTATGACGCTTTTCTCCCACGGCAATAGGGTGCGCCGCTCTCTGTGCCGCTCGGTGTAGCCGAGAACCCGGAGAGGGAGCCATATTGATCCATGACTCCGCCTGTCTCGACCCTCATGCGTGCCCGCGTGCTGTTGCCAGCGGTCGGAGCGCTCGCAATCTTCGGTGTCTTCCTGAGGCGCCCACGACTCGCGCCGCCTCGTCACTCCGAACGGCCGGTCTGTGCGCCCGACAATGGCGGGCTGAACGTGCCGAACGGCTTCTGCGCGGTCGTTGTCGCGCACGATGTCGGTTCCGTGCGGCACCTGGTGGTCGCTCCCAACGGAGACATCTTCGCCAATCGGGAGCGCGGTGGGGTGATCGCGCTGCGCGACACGTCGGGCGACGGAGTTGCCGATATAGTCCGACCGTTCAACACGCAGGGTGGCACCGGGATCGCCCTCGAGGGTGACTTCCTGTACTACTCGACGGATGCCGCCGTCTATCGCTATCCCTGGAAGAGCGGACAGCTCGAGCCGAAGGGCGAGGCCGAGTCGATCGTTATCGATCTGCCGGCGGACGGTGACCATAAATCCAAGAGCATTGCCCTCGGGTCCGGGGGCGCATTGTTCGTCAACATCGGCTCGGCCAGCAACAGCTGCCAGCAGCAGAACCGGGCGTCCCGCTCCCCGGGGCGGGATCCCTGCGATGAGCTCAAGACCCGGGCGGGCATCTGGCGGTTCGATGCGAATCGCAAGGATCAGCGTCTACCCGACGGCGAGCACTGGGCCACAGGTCTCCGAAACACCGTGGCGCTGGCGACCGACCCCAAGAGCCGTGCGCTGTATGGCGTGACCCACGGGCGGGACCAGTTGCGAGAGAGCTGGGGGTTCTCGGCCGAGAAGGGCGCGGAAAATCCGGGCGAAGAGATGGTTCGCCCGGAGCGCGGTGATGACTACGGCTGGCCTTACTGCTACTACGACACCGACCTGAAGCAGAAAGTGCTGGCCCCCGAATATGGCGGAGACGGCAAGCAGGTGGGCCGCTGTGCGCGAATGAAACCCGCCCTCGTTTCCTTCCCGGGACATTGGGCGCCCATGGCTCTCGCCTTTGGGGATGGCAAGTTCGGCCCTGCGTACGCGAGCGGCGTCTTCGTCGCGTTTCACGGGTCATGGAATCGGGCGCCGCTGCCCCAGGCAGGGTACCGCGTCGTCTGGCAGCCAATGGTCGATGGCCGGCCCTCGGGCACCTATCAAAGCTTTGTCACCGGAACCAAGGGACCGACCTCGATCCGCCCTAGCGGTCTCGCCATTGGACCGGATGGATCGCTGTACATCTCTGCCGATCAGAATGGAACCATCTGGCGCGTATTGAACTCTTCCGACGCCGAACACACTAAGGAGGGAACGTGAAAGTGGCAGGATGGGCCGCGGCTGTCGTCTGTGCCGCCGGTGCCGTCGCAACTCCGGCTGCAGGGCAGGCGGGGCAGGGAACGTCACAGCAGGAGCAGGGCCCTGCCGTGGGCCAGCGGGCCCCAGATTTCTCACTCACCGCGGCGACTCGCGAAGGAGTAAAGCAGCGCCCGGTAGCGTTGCATGACTTCAAGGGGAAGACCGTGGTGCTTGCCTTCTTTTACAAGGCGAGGACCAAAGGCTGAACCATCCAGATGAACGCGTACCGTGATCAGTACGCGACGCTGTTCAAGGGTGGGAAAGATGTTGTTCTGCTCGCGATCAGCGCGGACTCGGCACCCGCGTTGGCTTCCTGGGCCAAAGACGCCAACTTCCCATTCACATTCCTGTCCGATCCGCTCGGGGACGCCGGTAAGCCTTACGGGGCCTGGCAACCCGACATCAAACTGGACAATCGCAGCGTCTTCGTGATTGGCCCTGACGGAAAGATCTCTTACAAGGCGACACCGTTCCGCGAAGTGGATCCGACGGCGTACGAGGAGCTGGGAAAGGCCGTCGCCACGGCAGCGCCGACCCGAACTTCCCCCTACTGACAAACGAGAGCCGCTGAGGCGCCTGCCTCAGCGGCTCCCCAGAATTCGCGCAACGGCATCGAGCGATGGGTCGATCTCCACCGGTCGGTTGGCCCCGGGCGGAGGTGGTTCCGCCTCCTGATGATATGCTAGCAGGGCCCCGGGATCTTTGAGCACGTGCCCGGTCAGCACGGCGACGACGCTTTCGGTCGAGCCGATGGTTCCGGCCGCGACCAGTCGCCGCACGCCCGCCACGCTCGCAGCGCTGGCAGGCTCACACCCTACTCCTGTCGCGTCCACGGCGGCCTTGGCCTCCAGAATCTCTGTATCGCTCACCGCGAGCACGACGCCGTTGGTTTCCCGGATGGCTTTGACCGCACGATCGTAGGATGCAGGGTCGCCGATTCGGATCGCAGTCGCTACCGTTTCCGCCTTCACCCGGTGCCGGCGCGCAAAGCCCTCGCGGAAACTCTGGGCAAAGGGCGCCGCTCCCTCCGCCTGCACAGCAGCCAATCGCGGCAGCCGGTCGATCAGCCCCCAGGTCCTGGCCTCCACCAGCGCTTTTCCGAACGCCGCGGTGTTGCCCAGATTGCCGGCGGGAAGCACGATCCAGTCGGGCGGGGTCCAGCTCAGCTGTTCGAGCGCCTCGAGCACGATTGTCTTTTGCCCCTCGATCCGAAATGGATTGATCGAATTGAGCAAATAGACGCCGAGCTGTTCTCCGGCCTGCTCGACCAGTCTCAGACAATCATCGAAGTCGCCACGTACGAGCAGTGTCTTCGCTCCGTAGGCGAGCGACTGGGCCAGCTTTCCAAGGGCGACGTTGCCGGCCGGTACCAGCACGAGGGCAGGCAAGCCTGCCTGCGCCGCATACGCAGCCAGCGAAGCAGAAGTGTTGCCCGTGGACGCGCACGCGACCGCGGTCGCCCCGATGCGCTTCGCCTGGGTCACCCCCACGGTCATCCCGCGGTCCTTGAATGAGCCCGTGGGGTTGTGTCCTTCGTGCTTGAGCAGGAGCCGCGCCAGACCGGTCCAGCGATCCAGCGCCGCGCGGTGAAGCAGCGGGGTGTTCCCTTCGGGATGGGAGATCAGCTCGGTTGCCGATGGGAGGACGATCTCCTTGAATCGCCATACACCCGAGCTCGACGCTCCGCCGCCCCTTCGGTCGGTAAACCGCCGCAGCAGGTCTACCCGGGAAGGGCCGAGGGGTCGGTGATCGACCTCCAGGAGTCCGCCGCAGCGAGTGCACCGCGGATGGGGATCGGTCTCAACCATCTCGTGCCCACAGGCGATGCACACCTGCCAGGTCTGAGGCCGTTCAGGAGCGGAGGTCACTCTACGATCCTCGCGCCCAACCGATCCACCTGATCGACGCGGACCCGGGCAACGATTCCGGCATCGGCATACGCTGCCTGCATCGCGGCTGCCACTGCCTGGGCACTGGAGTCCCCCCGCGCCAGCGCGAATGCTGTAGGGCCGCTGCCCGAGATCGACGCGCCGAGTGCGCCGGCCTTCAGCGCTGCCTGCTTGGCGCCAACGAAGCCCGGGAGCAGCGAAGCACGAGCCGGCTCGGCGATACGGTCGTCGAGAGCTCGCCCGAGCAGCTCGTAATCGCCGGCGGCAAGGCCTGCCACGATTGAGGCCACTTGTGCAGCCTGATAAAGCGCCGTCTCCAGGGGAAGCGCTCGCGGTAAGACCGCGCGCGCATCCCTGGTTCGCAGTCGCTGATCCGGGTGTGCCAGTACCACGCGCAGATCAGCTGGAACCGGCACCTGAACGAGGTCGGGCGGATCGATCGCCCGGATCAGCACAATTCCTCCGAACAGGGAGGGCGCTACGTTATCGGGATGCCGCCCGGTCACGGCGGCTTCCGCCTCCAAGCTGACCGAGAAAAGCGCGGTCCGATCGAGCGGATTACCCAGCAGATAATTGACTGCAACCGCGCCGGCCACGGCAGACGCGGCACTGCCGCCCTGACCTCCTGCCAACGGCAGGCCCTTCCGTACTCTGATTGCCAGCCCGACGCCGGAAATTCCCGCCCGGCACATCACTTCGCGCGCTGCCAGAGCTGCTGTGTTTCGCCTCGGATCGCTCGGCAGATCGTGGTGCCCTGCATCTGTGACGACGATCGCCCCGCCGTTCCGTCGCTCTACGGAGACTTCGTCACCCGCCCCGGCAACGGCCAGCCCGAGAATATCAAGGCCCGGCCCGACGTTGCCCACCGAGCCGGGAGCGAATCCGGTGCAGCGAGTCAGTGCCGCGCTCACGGTCCAGTCAGCTGAAGAATGTCATTCAGAACGCCGGCCGCGGTGACGGCGGGGCCGGCGCCGGGACCGGTGATGACGAGGGGGTTCGATTTGTAGCGCGCGGTCGTGAACACGACGGTGTTGTCGGCTCCCTTGAGCGCGCCGAGGGGGCTGGATCGCTCGACTTCGCGCAACCTTACCGATAGCGACTGCCGGGTGACCGACGCGACGTAACGGAGAACGCGCCCCCGCGCCCCCGCCGAGTGCACCCGTCGATCCCATTCGTCGTCGAAGCGCGACAGTTGCGGCAGGAATTCGTCGAGCGGCAAGGACTGCATTGCTCTGGGCACCAGCGACTCGACGTTACGCGGCGAGAGGTTGCCGGAGAAGCCCAGCAGGCGGCCCAGGATGATGGCTTTTCGTCCTACATCCATGCCTGCCAGATCGTCTCGCGGATCGGGTTCGGTAAAGCCGTTCTTCATGGCGGCACGGATCGCATCGGAGAACTTGCGGCCGCCCTCGATCTCCGTGAGCAAGTAACCCAGCGTTCCCGAGAGACAGCCCTCGATTCGCTCCACCCGATCGCCCGATTCGATCAGCTTGTAATACGTGTCGATGACCGGCAGGCCGGCGCCGACGGTGGTCTCATGCCGGATGCGGCGCCCGTAGGAGCCGGCCAGCTCGTGCAGTCGCATGCTCTCGGACCAGGGCCCCGCGAGCGGAAGCTTGTTGGAGAGGACCAGGTCCATGCCGAAGGCCAACGCCTGCTCCAGCAGCTTCCCGGTCTGGGTTGCCGTGAGATCCACCAGAATCGGACGGCGAAGCGCGTGCCCGGCAATGAAGCTCACTGCCTCTTCCGGACTCGCTGCACGGCCGCCGGGTGCCTCCGCCACCGGACGGCCACGCTGCTTGGCCGCCGCGAGTGCGGCAAGCCGCCCATTCTCCAGGCCTCGATGCTCGAACACGAAGCCGCTCCGATCGATTACCCCCACTACCCGAAGTGTGAGTCTGGGCCGCCGTACCCGGGCCAGCAGGCCTGCCAGCATCCGCCCGATCTGGCCGAACCCGAGCAGCACGACTTCGACCCGCTCGGGACGGGTGACGGTTCCTCCGCCGATGCGGGCGAGCTGAAACGCGGCATGAATACGCCGCTGAGCGTCGGCCGCTCGGTCGCCATCGACCACGACGGAAATGTTCAGCTCACTCGACCCCTGCGCGATCGCGACGACGTTGATACCGCCGGCGGCCAGTGCGGAGAATACCCCGGCGGCCACGCCCGGCGTCCCGGCCATCCCGAGTCCGACGACCGCGATCGTGGCGACCCTGGGACGGAGCTCCACTCCATCGATCTCACGGCGCTCGATCTCCTGGCTGAACTCCTGCGCCAGGGCCTGCCGCGCCTCCCGCGCCGCTGCGTCGGGAACGCTGAAACAGATCGAGTGCTCCGAGGATGCCTGGGAAATGAGCGACACCGACAGACTGCGCCGCTGCAGCGCGGCAAAGGTGCGCGCGGCGATACCCGGAACGCCGAGCATACCGTTTCCGGCCACCGTCACCAGGGTCTGATGTGTTGCTGCCGACAGCGCCTTCACCGGAAGCCGGGTTGCGGCGACGCGATCGGAAACTTCGGTTCCGGGGGATGCCGGATCAGCGAAGGGCCGCACGAACAGCGGAATCTTGCGTCCCGCGAGCGGAATCAGCGCGCGCGGGTGGAGCACCTTGGCGCCATAGTACGCCAACTCGGCGGCCTCGCGGCTGTGCAGCGCCGGAATAACCCGCGCATCGGGCACGACCTTGGGGTCCGCGGTCAGCAGCCCGGGCACATCCTTCCAGAGCGACACTCGGCCGGCTCCGATGGCCCGGGCCAGCAACGTTGCGGTGAGATCGGATCCGCCCCGACCGAGTGTGGTGAGCTCGCCATCGGGAGAGGCGCCGAGAAAACCCGGAATCACCGGGACATCGCCTTGCGCGAGTAGCGGGCGCAGGACGCGCCGCGCCGCGCGATCGGTGCGTTCATAATCGGGCGAGGCGTGCCCGAAATGCGCGTCAGTGCGAACGATCGTGGTCGCGTCGACGTAGCGTGCTCGAATGCGGTGCACTGCGAGGGCAGCCGTTATCAGACGCGCGCTCAGCCGCTCCCCCCGGGCCAGTATCACGTCGCTGGTGCGCGGAGTGAGGTCGCGAAGCAGTCCCAGACCCGCGGCGAGCGCCGCAAGCTCGGCGAACTGCTGGGATATATGCGTGATCAGGGAGGCGCGGGCATTGCCCGCGGGCAGGATGACCCGGGCCGCTTGAGCATGCCTGGCTTGCAGACCATCGATCAGTTCCGAGACCCGAGCAGTGTCTCCTCGAACCGCGTGTGACGCGATCGCGAGGAGCTGATCGGTTACACCCGCCATCGCCGATACCACGACGACTGTGGGCTCGGCGCGATGACTGCGGACGATAGCAACAGCCTGGCCGATCGCGGCTGCGTCGGCCAGGGAGGCCCCGCCGAACTTGTGCACCTGCGGGGCGGATTTCACTGGCGGCATGGTGTCGCGGAGGATATACCGCGGGGCGCATAAAGTGCAACGTTGGCGCGGACCGCTCGCGCAGGTCAGTGCAAGCCTGAACCGCCGCCGAGCGTCTTCACCAGCTCTCCAATCACGTTCTTCGCATCGCCGAACAACATCCAGGTCTTGTCGGAGAAGTACAGCTCGTTGTCGATCCCGGCGAAGCCGGGGTTCTTACTGCGCTTGATCGCGAACACGGTCCGGGCACGATCCGCGTCGATGATCGGCATGCCGTAGATGGGACTCGTCTTTTCCGACCGCGCCGCCGGATTCACCACGTCGTTCGCACCTACCACGAGTGCCACGTCCACCTGCGGCATGTCCGGATTGATCTCGTCCATCTCGACCAGGTCGGTATAGGGGATGTCGGCTTCCGCGAGCAGGACGTTCATGTGCCCCGGCATCCGTCCGGCAACCGGATGGATCGCGAATTTCACCGTGATGCCGCGTTTCTTGAGCTGGTCGTACAGCTCGCGGACCTTGTGCTGCGCCTGGGCCACGGCCATACCGTAGCCGGGGATGATGACGACCTGGTTGGCCTGTTCCATCACCTGCCCGGCACCCTCGATCGTTTCCGACTTGTAGACCTTGTGGTCGCCCCCAGCGGCAATCTGCTGGACCTGCCCAAAGGCGCCGAACAGCACGTTGGTGAACGAGCGGTTCATGGCCTTGCACATGATGATGGCCAGAATGAGACCGCTCGAGCCGTCGAGCGCGCCGGCCGTAATCAGCAGCTTGTTGTCCA
>Ga0114129_10000472_pt1 | contig 48405 bp, 42 predicted proteins | sample RhiMetdeltSRZDD1_FD_80071 | JGI IMG/M metagenome (GOLD analysis project Ga0114129, IMG submission 80071) | Populus rhizosphere microbial communities from Tennessee, USA - Rhizosphere MetaG P. deltoides SRZDD1 (version 2) (version 2) | ecosystem: Host-associated > Plants > Roots > Rhizosphere >...
CGCCGGCTGCGCGACATCCTGATTGGATTCGGGCCTCGGGGGCGCGACGCCGTGCAGCAACTGATGAACGCGCAGAACTGGGAAGTGCGCAGGACGGCTGCATATCTTCTGCGTGAGTTCGGCGGCGCAGCCGGTCTCGAGGAACTGGTTCCGCTCCTTGCCGATCCCGAACCGCTCGTCCGTCGCGAGGCCGTCCAGGGCCTCGTGTTCCATGGAAGCCGGCAGGCCGCCGACATCCTCGTACGTGCCCTTGCCGGACGTCGCGCCGCCACGCGGCAGGCGCTCGTCAGCGAGCTGACGGCAATCCGCGACGAGCGTGCAGCGCCGCTCTTCTGCCATCTGGTCCGGCAAATCAACCGGCGCGCGCTGCCGGAGCTGTACGGGGCTATGCTCGAGGCTCTCGCCGCATCGAAGACCGATGACTCCGTCGAGGCCCTCACGTTCGCGTTGCAGCAAGGGGACTGGTGGACGCCGGTCAACAACCGCAGGTTTCGCACCGCTGCTGCGCAGTCGCTCCGACGAATTGGAACCTCCGCCGCCGTGGAGGCACTGCGACGCGCATCCACACAGGGGCCGCTCGGCGCACGCTGGGCCGCCCGATCGGAGCTGTCGCAGGTCGAATGATGGCCTCCGATCCTTCCGTTCGATCGCGGTACGAAGAGCTCCTGCGCCGGCTCGCATCGGCGGTTCGCGGCGCGCAGTTGTACGCGCCCGACCACCCGCTCCTCAGCCGGAACGTCGAGGGCCTGCTCGCCGCTCTCAAGCCCCTCCACCGGCAACAACCCTCCGTCGCCGTCGGCATCGTCGGCGACGAACTCGTCGTTGCCGACACGCCGCTGCCGAAAGTCAGCGGTGGCTTGACCGATTTCATCGCGCGGCTGCGCACCCACGCTATCGAGCGGATCTCGTTCGAGCGCGGCGTCGCGCCGGCCGAAATCGTCGAATTCATCCAGGCAATCGCGTCGCTGAGCAACCGGGCCAGGGGTGAGCGGACGTGGACGTTCGAACACATCCGCGTCGGGCGGCTCACGCCAGACGACCGTTCAACCGAGGGGATTGCCGGCGACATGGCCGCAATCCGACAGCTTTACTCGAGTGCCGTTCGGTCGGCGGAAGTCGTCTGGGCGAGCGCCGCGACCGAGGGAAGACCCGACCTGTCGGCTGCGTTGCAGACGGTCGAAGGGCTCGCCGACGCGGTGACGCAGAATCGGACCGCGCTCGTCGCGCTCACGGCGTTGCGCACCTACGACAATTACACGTTCACGCACATGGTGAACGTCTCGATCCTGACAATGGGTCAGGCGCGCGCGCTTGGGATCGAAGGACGGTTGCTGCTGGAGTTCGGCCTGTCGGCGCTGATGCACGACATCGGCAAGATTCGCACGCCGAAGGAGATTCTGAACAAACCCGAGCAGCTCACCGAGGAGGAATTCACGATCATGCGGCGACACGTCGTGGACGGAGCGGAGCTCCTGCGGCGGACGCCGGAGATGCCGATTCTCGCGCCGGTGATCGCGTTCGAGCATCACCTGCGGCTCGACGGCAGCGGCTACCCGTACGGCGCGAAGCGCCCGACGCTCAACCTCGGCACGATGCTCTGCAGCATCTCCGACGTTTACGATGCGATGCGCTCGCAGCGCGCCTACCAGCAGGTGTTCCCGACCGACCGCATCCTCGCCGTGCTGAAGCGGGCCGACGGCACGCAATTCGATCAGCATCTCGTCCGACGTTTCGTTCAGCTCCTTGGCATCTATCCGCCAGGCACGCTCGTGAAGCTTGGCTCGGGCGAGGTCGCCGTCGTGACCCGCGTGCACGCACCCGATCCATATCGCCCACGCGTGCGCGTGCTGTTCAGCAGCGACGGCTCACGAACCGAGTCCGTGACAGAGCGAAATCTGTGGGAAGTAAACGACTCGATCGTGAGTCCGCTGGATGAGAAGCCGTACGGGATCGATCCGCTCGATTTCGTTCCGACGGAGTCGGCGGCTCGGTAGCTCGGCGAGCAACGAATATACTGCCGGGTGTGAGCGAAGGTCTCCGCACGGTTGCCGTCGCGTTTCTCGGGCTCGGCGCGGGATTCACGTGGTATGCGATTCGGACGGCGGCGATACCGACAACCTCGCCAGATCGACTCGTCTCGGAGCTTCGCCTCAGTCAGTTCGCTGCGTTGTTGCTGGTGATGACGGCCGGGGCCTACGTCGGGCTCGCGGTCTCGCCCGCGAACGAGGCGAAGACCGGCATCGGTTTCGATGTCGCTTTCGCGATCGGGTTCTTCGTGCTGGCCGCAACCACGCTCGTCCGTGATCCGCGCCAGGCATTGACGATCCTCGCGCTCGGCTTCGCCGCTCACGCGATCGTCGATGTCGCGCATCGGCCCGGCTGGCTCGCCGACGGAGTCGCCTCGCCGTGGTATTTGATCGGTTGCGCTGTGTACGACGTGTACATCGGGGCGCTATGCTACCTTCCAATCCTCAGACGATGACGAGATTCGTGCGACTGCGTTGGGCGATCGTACTGACGCTCTGTGCCGGCTTCCTCGGCGCTGCGGCGCCGCTTCCGCAGCGTTCGACGCCGCCCAAACTGGTCGTGGTGATGGTCGTCGATCAGATGCGAGCGGACTATCTTCAGCGCTACAGCGGCGGCTTTACCGGCGGTCTGCGCCGACTGATGCGCGAGGGCGCGTGGTTCACGAACGCCGCGTATCCGTACCTGAATACCGTGACGTGTGCCGGACATTCGACGATTGGAACCGGCACGTTCCCGTACCATCACGGAATGATCCTCAACTCGTGGCTCGATCGGCAGACGGGGAAATCGCCGTACTGTACCGACGATCCGACCGTCACCGAGTTGAGCTACAACGGGCTGCAGGGTGTCGAGGGAGACAGCGCGAAGCGCCTCCTCGTGCCGGCGCTGGGCGAACAGATTCGCGACCGCGGCCACGGGCGCGCGATCGCCATGTCGCTCAAGCCGCGCTCATCCATCTCGCTCGTCGGCCACAGCGCCGACGCGGTGGTGTGGTTCGACGATCGCGGAGGCTGGTCCACGTCGACTGCGTTCACGCCAGGTCTCGTGCCGTTCCTGCAGCAGTTCTTTGCGGCCAATCCGGTTTCCGCGGATTACGGAAAGGTCTGGACGCGAACGCTGCCGGCCTCTGCGTATCAGGGTCAGGATGATGATCCCGCAGAACGTCCGCCCGCCGGAACGACTCGAGCCTTTCCACATGCGCTCGGCGTCACAGGCGGTAAGCCGGACGAAGGCTTTTATGGCCGATGGCAACGGTCCCCGTTCTCGGACGAGTATCTCGGCCGCATGGCGGCGGCGGCCGTCGACGCGCTGAAGCTCGGAAAGGGCAACGGGACGGACTATCTGGCGGTGAGTTTCTCCGCGCTCGATATCGTGGGTCACGTGTTCGGACCTCGAAGTCACGAGGTGCAGGACCTGCTCCTGAGGCTCGACCTGACGATCGGGCGGCTGCTCGACCATCTCGATCGACAAGTGGGCGCGGGAAAGTATGTGGCTGCTCTTTCAGCCGACCACGGCGTAGGCGACATTCCGGAACAGATTCAGCGGGGAGGGCGAGTTCCATCCAAGGACGTCAAGGACGCGGTGCTCGGCGTCCTCGTGCCAGCGCTCGGACCTGGCGACCACGTCGTGGCATCGGCGTACACCGACATCTATCTCACGCCCGCGGCGCTGGACAGGCTTCGACGTGACTCACAATTGACGACCTCGGTTCTCGAGTCCCTGCGCAGGCTGCCGGGAATTGCGCACGCCTTTCGCGGAGACGAGCTCGCGGGAGCAGACGCGCGCGCGTCCAGCGATCCCGCGCGACGCGCCGCCGCTCTGAGCTACTACCCCGGTCGCAGCGGCGACCTGATCATCGTCCCCAAGGAGAACTGGCTGCTGTCGCCAAACGTCGCGACGCACGGAACGCACTATCCCTACGACCAGAGAGTTCCGGTGATTCTGTTCGGGGCCGGCATCCGCGCCGGACAATACACGCAGCCCGCCACGCCGGCCGACATCGCGCCGACGCTCGCCGCGGTCGCCCGCATCGTGATTGCGAAGACCGATGGACGCGTGCTGACCGAAGCGCTCGTCGGCGAGGACGGCGGAGGGCGCGATGCCCTCCTGTTTTCTTCGCTCGGGCCATAGACCCAAGCTCGCGACGTCGAGGCAAGCAGGAGAATGAAAAAGTCGGCCAACTCGCAATTCACTGCCCGCGTCCTATCTGTTGTTCGGCGGATCCCTGCGGGAACGGTGGCGACCTACGGCGATGTCGCGGCGGCAGCAGGCCGACCCCGTGCGTGGCGCGCGGTGGGCAATATCATGCGCGACTGCCGTGCAAACGACGTCCCCTGCCATCGTGTCATTGCCGCCGCTGGCGGGCTCGGTGGGTATGGCGGCAATCTCGAGCTGAAACGGTCGCTGCTCCGAGCCGAAGGCGTCCTCGTCTCGGGCAGCAGGATCCGTGATTTTTCGGTTCGCCGCTGGTCTCCCGCACAGCGTCGCACGCGAACCGGCGGGACGCTCTCGTCGTAAACGGTAGACTGAGAAACAGAAGCCACCAGCTAGAGCGGCCAAGGCACGATCGCTCTAGCTTCTAACTTCTAGCCTCTCTTCATTTTGCGCCACCGAGGCAACGCCACCCGAGCATGGCATCGTCTAAGGTTACAGGTCACCCGGCCGCCCGCGCGGCCCAACAGCCCGGCCGGTCCGACGAGATGGCGCTCGTCGAGCGCTGCCGCCGTGGTGACTTGATGGCCTTTGAGGAGGTGTATCGTACTCACGCCGGCCGGCTGTACAGCCTGACGTGCCGGATGCTTGGCAATCCGGCGGACGCAGAGGATCTCCTCCAGGAGATCTTCCTTGCCGCACACCGGAAGCTCGAGACGTTCAGGGGTGAGTCGGCACTGGGAACGTGGTTGTACCGGCTGGCGACGAACCTGTGCCTCGATCATCTCAGGAGCCGCGCCGGCCGGGCGAATCAGGTAACGGATGCGCTCGATGATGAGCGGGCGATACCCACCGTGGGGAGACGAGGGCTCGCGGATCAGAGCGTGACGAAGATGGATCTCGAGCGTGCTCTGGCCCGACTTCCTGAAGGGTGCCGCGCGGCGTTCATCCTGCACGACGTCGAAGGCCTCGAGCATCGTGAAGTCGCCGAAGTGCTCGGCATCGCCGAAGGAACATCGAAGTCGCAGGTGCACAAGGCGCGGTTGAGGCTGCGCGCGCTATTGAGTGGAGAGTGATGCGAACGCACGTCGAAGGAGACGGAGTGCTCTTCGACTCCTCCACCAGCGCGATGCGGGCAATCTGAGATGAATTGCCGTCAGTACAACGACGCGATCCAGGAGCTCGTCGACGGAACGCTGGGCGCGATCCGCCGCGCGGAGCTCGAGCAGCATCTCGGTCAGTGCGAGGACTGCCGCAAGCTGCTCGCCGACCTGACAAAGATCCGCGACGTGGCGAGGACGTTCGAACGGTTGACGCCGCCGGACCGTGCGTGGCTGCAGATTGCCGGCCGGCTTCGACAGGCGGGGCGGATCCAGTCAGCGGCCGCGACAGCGGACTCCAGATACCAACGCTACGCGATTCTCGCGATCGCTGCAGCGCTCCTGCTCGCTGTCGCGGGTTCGCTGTTTGTTCTTCTTCCACGGTTCCGTGGAGGGGAGGCATCGCCCGCGCCATCGTCAGCACAGCAGACGAATCGCGGCAACGCGGCCGGGGACGACGCCGTCCAAAGCGTGGAGACGGAGTTCCGGTTGGCAGAACAGCATTACCAGAACGCGATCGCGAAGCTCGAAGAAGCGGCTCACAGCAATCAGAGCGCGATTGACCCGCAGACTGCCGCGATGCTCCAAAAGAACCTGCAGATCATCGACCAGGCGATCGCAGAGAGCCGCTCCGCGTTGAAGGCCGAGCCGCAAAGCGTGCCCGCTCGTGACAGCCTGTTCGAAGGATTGAGGCGCAAGGTGGGTCTGCTGCAGGACACGATTGCGTTGATGAACGAGATGCGGAAAGGCAACGCTGCTGGCGCAGCACAGATTGTCGAAGGCGCGAACAAGTCCTGAGTGAGAACGAGCCAAATAAGAGGGCGATGCGAAAAGGGTTGATTCCGTTTACCGTTGCCGCGCTTGCGGCGGGTGCCGTTCAGGTCAACGGCCAGGTCTATCCCGAGCGAATCCGTGCGGTGGCCCGCGCGAGCGTCGAAGTGGCGAAGGTCGAACGCTACCAGCGCAGGGATCGCGAAGAGCAGACCGAGCACTTCACGAAAACCGTTCGCATTGGCGCCAACGGCCAGATCGACATCTCCAACATCGCCGGCGACATCACGATCACCAGGGGTGGCGGATCGGACGCCACGATTGAAGTCGTCAAGACATCGCGGGGACGATCCGTCGAGGACGCTCGCAGCATGCTACCGCTCGTCCGAGTCGATATCAACGAGCGCGGCGGTCGAGTGGAAGTGCGCACGCATTATCCGGATGATGACGAACGGCGGATCAACAATCGCCGCAACATCAACGTATCCGTCGCCTACACGATCCGCGTCCCTGGAGAGACGGGCGTCAGGGCCGAGTCGATCTCCGGCAACATCAACGTGCGCGACCTGCGCGGCGAACTGACCCTCAGCTCGATTAGCGGAAACATCGGGATTGCCAATGGCGGCCGGATCACCCAAGCAAAATCGATCTCGGGGAACGTTGAAATCTCGTCAACGGAGATCGATAGCGCGTCGAACATCTCCAGCGTGAGCGGCAACGTCACCGTCCGCAGCCTCAAGGCACGTCGCCTCGACCTCGCATCGGTCAGCGGGAACATCATCGTCGACGACGTGACGTGCGACCGCGTGCAGGCGCAGACGACGAGCGGTAACGTGGACTTCAGGGGTACGCTGGTCCGCGGCGGCCGCTACGATCTGCAATCGCACTCGGGCGAAGTCCACGTGGGCGTCATGGGAGACACCGGCTTCGAGCTGGATGCAAGCTCCTTCAGCGGCCAGGTGCGATCGGATCTGCCGATTACCATACAAGGCGCGCGCGGACGAGAGCGGCGCGTACAGCGTGGCACGTATGGCGATGGAAGCGCGGTCCTTCACCTCACGACCTTCTCGGGGAACATCGCGATCACGAAGCGCTGACCTCTATTTCCCTTCTTGGCACTCTCCTTGCTGAGCCAGGGGGTGGATAGGTCTGACAATGATGTCGATATAATTGGTGAGCTGTCTCCACCCAGCGCGCCAATCGCGCGCCAGGGACCCCGGCCGTCACCCGGCGCGCACAAAACGCGTCGCCGGGGACCCGGGCTTCCGCCTCAATCGTTGAGGCACGATCAGGGAGTGAGTGGACATGAGTAAGCCGTGGATCCTGGTGGGAATGCTCGCAGTGCTGCTGTCGGCGGGCAACGTCCTCGCGCAACACCAGACACCGAATCAGCAGCCGAACACCGCTCCGTCTCCAACCGCCCCAACCGGCGAGCTGGCACTCGGCACCGTACAGATTCCGCACGCCGCGACCGCGGACGGCAAACCACTGCCGCCCGGCAAGTATCAGATCAAGCTGACCGCGCAGGAAGCCAAACCCGATGCTGTCGGCACGAGCGGCAACCTCGAACGCTGGGTGGAATTCCTGCAGGGAACCACCGTGAAGGGACGCGAGGTCGTCACGATCGTGCCGCAGTCAGAGATCAAGATGGTCGTGAAGGACGCACCGCCGGCTTCTGGGGCGTCAAAGGTCCAGATGCTCAAGGGGAACGAGTACCTGCGCGTGTGGATCAACAAGGGCGGAAACCATTATCTGATCCATCTTCCCGCCGGCGGCGCGGACGCATCTGCAAAGACGAAAAAGTAAGAAGTACGAAGTACGAAGTACCAAGAAAGGGGTCTCACTTCATACTTCTTACTTCGAACTTCCTACTTTCTTTAGATTGCCATCACATCGAACTGCTCGTGATGGAGGTGCGTGTCGGGCTTGATAGTGATTGGCTTACCGAGGGCCTGCTGAAGATCCCGTAGCACGGCCCTTTCTTCTTCCTTGAGTGCTCGGGCGATGTCGGGGTTCACCCGCAGGACCACGCCCTGGCCATCGAGTTCTCCGCCAATCTTCTGCATTTCCGCCAGGATCTCGTAGCAGATCGTCGAGCTCGATTTGATCGAGCCCGAGCCCGAGCAGTACGGGCAGGGCTCGGTCAGCTGACGCTCGAGGCTTTGCTTTACGCGCTTCCGCGTCACGATGACGAGACCGAAATCCGCAACCTGCAGCGCCTTGGACGGCGACCGATCCTTTCGGAGCTCCTTCTCGAATTCCTGAAAGACCTTCTGTCGGTTCTTCTTCTCCTCCATGTCGATCAGATCGAGGACGATGATCCCGCCAAGATCGCGCAACCGGAGCTGTCGAACGATCTCCTTGACCGCCTCGAGGTTCGTCTTGACGATCGTGTCCTCGAGCCGGCCGGTCCGCTTGCCGACGTAGCGGCCGGTGTTCACGTCGATCGCAACGAGGGCCTCGGTCTGGTTGATCACGAGGTACCCGCCGGACTTGAGCCACACCTTGCTGCGGAGCGCCTTGTCGATCTCGGCCTGGACGCCGTACTCCTCGAAGATCGGATAGTCCTTCGTGTACAGCTTCACGCGCGGGAGCAGTGTGGGCATGATGCGTTCGATGAGTGCGACCGCACGACGGTGCTCGACCTCGTTGTCGATGCGAATGGCCGTGTAATCCTCGGTGAGCAGGTCGCGGAGCAGCTTGGTCACGAGGCTCTGCTCCTGGAAGAGCAGCGCCGGCGGCCGGCGTGCCTCCATCCGCTGACGAATCTCGGTCCAGACCTGATGGAAGTACGTGAGGTCGCTCAGGATGTCTTCCTTCGAGCGGCCTCCTGCCGCAGTGCGGATGATGACTCCGCCCGTGAACCCGTGCTGCTCCCGGAACTCACGGACGATCCCCCGCAGCCGCGCGCGTTCCTCACGAGATTCGATTTTCCGGGAGACGCCGACGTGATCGACCGTCGGCATGAACACGAGAAAGCGGCCGGGCATCGTGACGTGCGAGGTGAGTCGCGCTCCCTTCGTGCCGAGCGGCTCCTTGACAACCTGAACGAGGACTTCCTGGCCTTCCTTGAGCAAGTCCTCGATTTTCGGCTGCGGCCGATCGCGCTCGTCCCTCGATAGCGCTCGCACTGAAGGTGAACCGTTGGTTCGGGACGCTGACGGGCCTTCGCGATCGCTCGATCGGCGATCGGTGCTGCCATTGGCGTGCTGGGGTTGGGCCTCGCCTTCCCGCTGTTCGGGCTCGACGATCGGCGCGACTACGGCAGCGCCGACGGGCTCCGTCTCTTCGTCGCCGGATTCGAGCCGCTCGAATTCCTCGACGGTGTTGATGACTTCAGAGACGTAGAGAAACGCGTCGCGCTCGAGGCCGATGTCGATGAAGGAGGACTGCATGCCAGGGAGCACCTTGGACACGCGCCCCTTGTAGATGTTGCCAACAACACCGCGCTGCCGCTCGCGCTCGATGAAGACCTCGACGACCTGGTCGTCCTCGAGGATGGCGACCCGCGTCTCGTGGTCGCTCGAGGAGACGATCATCTCCTTGTTCATGGATGTAACTCCGCGATGCGCGGAGGTTTGGCGCCTGCTGCGCAAACGTACGTTCCCCGCTCCGGCCGAACGCTCGCCAGATCAGGAAGTTCGCGATGAGCACGAACAGAAGAAGCGCCATGAGCTCCGCGACTAATTAGTAAACCGCCTCATCCTCACGTTGAGGATGAGGCCGAAGGATGCCAGCGACGCGATGATGGACGAGCCGCCGTAACTCATCAACGGCAGCGTGATGCCCTTGACAGGCGCAAGGCCCGCCGACATCGCGACGTTGTAAATCACCTGAAACGAAAACCCTGCGATGATGCCTCCCACGAGATACGCCCCGACCCGGTCCTTCGAGAGCCGGGCCGCTTCGAGCGATCGCACGATCACGAACAGATACAGGCCGAGCACGACGAGCACGCCCAGGAACCCCTGCTCCTCGGCCAGCACCGAAAAAATGAAGTCGTTGTGCGCCACCGGCAGAAACTTGTACTGGCCCTGGGTTCCGCCGAGAAAGCCCTTGCCTCTCAGGCCTCCCGACCCGACGGTAATCCGGGCTTGAATCTGCTGATACCCATCGCCACGAGGATCCTTTTCGGGATCCAGGAACGTCGTGATTCGGTTCTTCTGATAATCCTTCAGCGCGAACTGCCACGCCACGGGCGCGATCAGAACGGCCACGAGCGCAATGACGCCGAGCAGCTTGACCCGGAGGCCCGCCAGGTACGCCACGCCCAGGAACACCGGAAGAAGCGTGACGGCGGTGCCCAGGTCCGGCTGTTTCGCAATGAGCAGCAGCGGCACGACCGTGAACATTCCGCCGATCGCGAGATCGCTCGTGTTGCGGGCGCCGCGCCGATTCTCCCCGAAGTACATCGCCAGAATCAACGCCACAGTCATCCTGCCGAATTCGGAGGGCTGAAGATTGAACGGTCCCAGCGGAATCCACCGCTGTGCGCCCATCTGCGTCGATCCCTTGACCAGCACGAACAGCAGGAGAAGCAACAGGCCGCCGTAGAGGACGAGGGAATGCTCCGCCAGCATGCGATAGTCGACCGTGAGGCAGATGACGAGAGCGACCAGCCCGATGATAAGCGCGTACACCTGCGTCCGCACCTGCGGACCGGCGTGGCCACTCCCGTCCGGAAGCGTCACGTACGTCGTGCTGTAGATCATGGCAATGCCAATCGCGGCAGTCGCCAGGATTGCGGCGAGCAACAGCCAGTCGACGTGGAAGAACAGTCGGCGTTCGAACATTCGTCAGTTGTGATCGCCCGTGGCCGCCGCGGCGGCGCGGCGCGCCAGCGGATCCGACAAATCGAGCTTCAGGTCCTCGGTCGTCGGCGGAGGCGGAAGCGGCTGCCCGTCCTTCTTCGCGAAGTAGGTGGCCAGGACGTGCCGTGCGACCGACGCGGCGTTGGCGCTGTGGATCCCGTGCTCGAGAAACACGACGCCGGCGATTTCCGGATTATCGCGCGGCGCGAAGAACGTGAACATGCCGTGGTCGCGAAGGTTCTTCGTGGTCCTGGCTGCGGCGCGGCCCTGGTTCGAGATCACCTGCGCCGTACCGGTCTTCCCGCACACGTCCTTGCCGGGGATAGCGGCTCGCCTGGCGGTGCCACTGCCGCCGTTCACGACGAGCCACATGCCATCGCGGATCGCCTGGAGCTTTTCCATCGAGACATCGACCTTCGACTGCGGTTCGGGCGTTGGCATCGTCTTCCAGCCGTTGCCCTCGTCGACCGCCTTGAGCAGATGCGGCGTCACTCGCGTCCCGCCGTTGGCGAGCGTGGCGGTGTAGACGGCCAGCGACACGGGCGTCACCGAAACCTGTCCCTGCCCGATCGCCACCGAGATCGTTTCACCGGCGTACCACTTCTTCTCTTTCGTGTTCTTTTCCTTCCACTCCGTGGACGGAACGAGTCCCTGCAGCTCGTTTGGCAGGTCGATGTTCGATTTGACGCCGAGGCCGAAGAGCGTCGCCCACTTGTGAATCCGATCGACCCCCAGCATGTTGCCGACGGTGTAGAAGTAGACGTCGCACGATTGTTCGATGGCGTGGCGCAGATCGACGGTGCCGTGCCCGCCCTTCTTCCAGCACGCGAAGCGCCGGCCGTAGAAGTTTGCTCCGCCGGCGCAGAACACGCTGAAGCTTGGATTGATGACGCCCTCTTCGAGGCCGGCGAGGCCGACGGCCATCTTGAACGTGGAACCCGGCGAGTACCGGCCCTGGAGCGCACGGTTCTGCAGCGGTTTCAAATCATCGGTGTTGAGCGCGGCCCAGGTCGCGCGATCGATTCCTCCGGCGAACGCATTCGGATCGTACGCCGGCCGGCTGGTGAAGCCGAGCACTTCGCCATTCCTCGGATCGAGCACCACGGCAGCGCCGTTGAAGCCCGATGCATTGAAGCCATCCTCGATGGCTTTCTGTACGTCCGCGTCGATTGTCAGCTGCAGCCGACGTCCTTCGAGCGGGTCGCGCTTCGCCTTGTCGACCTCGTGAATCTCCCGGCCGACGCTGTTGACCACCACGGTTCGCTCGCCATCGGCGCCCATCAGCAGCTTGTTGTAGGCCTGCTCCACGCCTGCCTGTCCGATCATGGTGCCCGGTTCGATGCCGGCGTACTCGGTCCGGGCGAGCTGCGTTTCGCTGATTTCGCTCACGTACCCGAAGAGATGCGCCGCCAGATCGCTTCCCGGATACTTTCGCGCCGGCACCCGCTGATCGATGATGCCAGGCAGCTCCCACTGTCGCACGCGCACCGCGGCGACCTGAGCGAATGAGGCGTTCTCGATGAGGACGATCGGTCGATAGCTCGGCTCGCGGCGCCGCCGCGCGATCGTCTCACGCAGCGCGTCCTCGCTGACGCCGGTCGCCTCGGCAAGCAGCTGCAGTGTCTCGTCCAGGTTCTTCGTCTGTTCGCGAACCAGCGCGATGTTGTAGGTGTTCTGGTTGTCGACGAGGATCGTGCCGTACCGATCGACGAGCTGGCCGCGCGGCGCAGGCAGCGGCAGTCGCCGCGTATGGTTGTTCTCGGCCATGACCTGGAACTTCTGGTGCTGCGCGACCTGAAAGACCCAGAAGCCCACGGCCAGCAGCGAGAACGCGCCTACGACGACGTATTGAATCACCGACAAACGGAAGGCGAGGTGGCGCCGATCGTCGGGATTAATCGGAGTGGTATTAGACATTCCGCAACCCGGGGGGCTTCGCCCCGCCGGACCTCCATCCCTCCTAATAATGCCGCCGACTGAGCGTCGCGCCGCGCGTGCGGCGGCGCTGGAACAGCCCGGGGCCCTTTTCCACGAACCAGAACGCCAGCACGCCAATCACCGCATTGACCGCCGCCTGCGTGAGCGTGACCGAGTAGTTCACGCGGAACGGCCGCGATTGCACCACCGCATACAACGCTTCGAAGCACGCCTCGTGGACCACGGTCGCACCAACGAACATGATGAACCGCGGCAACGGCTGAGACACGATGAACTGCGCGCCGAGCAGGCCAACCACGAACCCGACGAGCGTTTTCGCGAACCCCCCGATGCCAACGACGCCCCCGGCGAGAGCGTCCTGGATGATCCCGCCGAGCGAACCCGCCACGAGGCCGGGCACCGCGCCGAATGCCAGCGCGACGTACACGACGACGACGAGCACGAGATCCACTGCCGTCGTTCCACCGATCGTCAGTCTTGCGAGCGCGGTCTGCAGCGCGACGGCGGCAATCAGCGCCAGAAGGACGCCCGCCGTCCTCATTTCGGCGTCCCGTTCCCACCCGAGAATGCCGGCGGCGGCGGCCCCGGCGTCGCCCCGTGCGCGGGAACGAGCACGACCAGCACCTGCTCGAGACTCGAGAAGTCCACAGCCGGACGGACGGTCACCGCGCGATACAATCCGCCGCCGCGCTCGGATTTCTCGACGCGGCCGATCGCCAGTCCCTTCGGATACACGCCGTCCACGCCTGACGTGACGATCTCGTCTCCTGCGACGATGTCCGCGACGTTCGGGACGAATTCCATGCGTAGCGGCGGATCCGCGTCGGCGCCAACGACGAGGCCTCCCGACCGTGATCGCTCGCACAACGCTCCGGCTGCCGCGTCGTGATCGATGATGAGTTGCACCTTCGCTGCACGCGCCGCGGGCCGGCCGACGATGCGCCCGACAATGCCCTTCGGTGCGATGACGGCCATGTTCGCCTGAACGCCGTCAGCCGTTCCGCGGTCGATCGTCACCGTCAGCATCCCTGGAATCGGATTGCCGGCGATGACTTCCGCGGCGACGGTCGGAAACGAGACGCTCGTTCGCAGCTCCAGCAACTCCTTCAACCTGACCGACTGCGCAGCAAGCGCCCGTTGCTCCTGCAATCGGACTTCCAGGTCGGCCACCTGCTTGCGAAGCGATTCGTTCTCCGCACGCGCGCCGCGCAGGCCGACGTAGTTGCCCCAGACGTTCCGGACTCCGTCGAACACGGCCGTCGTCGCGCGCTGCACCCGGGAGAATGCGCCGAACGTCACCGATTCGAGGACCGGCACGCCTGACTTCGACTGCACCGGCGCCGAGATCAGGATGAGATGGCCGAAGAGCGCCATCACGAACAGCACGCCGGTGCGCTGCCGGAGAACGGATGGCCGCTGTTGTGGAATCTCGAGCATTCTTTACGCAACCGGGGTTCGGGATTCGGGGTTCGGGGTTCGCCACCTGCTCGTCAAAAGGCTCGCGAGACAGGGGATAGGAATCTCTTCGAGCCCCGAATCCCGAGCCCCGAACCCCGGCCGATCAATCGATCGATATCTTCCTCAACAAATTGAAGTCCGACAGCATCTTCCCCGCGCCAAGCACGACCGACGACAGCGGGTCTTCTGCCATTGCGAGCGGCAACCCGGTCTCCTCGCGCAACCGCTTGTCGAGATTCTTCAGCAGCGATCCGCCGCCCGTCAGCACGATCCCGCGATCGACGATGTCCGCGGACAACTCTGGCGGCGTCCGCTCGAGTGCGACTCTCACCGAGTCGACGATGACGTTCACGGTCTCGGCGAGTGCTTCGCGGATCTCCTCGTCGCTGATCGTGATCGTCTTCGGGACGCCTTCGATCAGATGCCGCCCCTTGATCTCCATCGTCATGCGCTCGTCGAGCGGGTACGCGGATCCCACTTCCATCTTGATCGCTTCGGCCGTACGCTCGCCGATCAGCAGGTTGTAGGTCTTCTTGATGTACTGGATGATTGCCTCATCCATTTCGTTGCCCGCTACCCGAACGGCCTTGCTGTAGACGATGCCGGCGAGTGAGATGACGGCGATATCGGTCGTCCCGCCGCCGATGTCGACGATCATGTTGCCCGACGGCTCCGTGATCGGCATGCCTGCACCAATTGCGGCGGCCATCGCTTCCTCGACCAGATGCACCTCGCTCGCCTTCGCCCGGTACGCGCTGTCCTTGACGGCGCGCTTCTCGACCTGAGTGATTTCGGAGGGCACGCCGATCACGATCCGCGGCCGCACCCAAACGTTCCGGTTGTGGGCCTTCTTGATGAAGTAGGTCAGCATCTTCTCGGTGACCTCGAAGTCCGCGATGACACCGTCCTTCATCGGCTTGATGGCCACGATGTTGCCGGGCGTCCGGCCGAGCATGTCCTTGGCGTCCTTACCAACGGCTTCGATGCGTCCGTTGACCTTGTTGATCGCCACGATCGACGGCTCGTTGACGACGATGCCCTTTCCACGCGCGTACACGCACGTGTTCGCCGTACCGAGATCGATGGCGAGGTCGCTCGAGAAGAGAGAGAACAGCGAACGCAAACTCAAACCGCAACTCCTAGCAAGTAAGAACGATCAAGTTCGAAGTACGAAGTACCAGCCTTCCTTGTAGCGACATTCTTCCTACTTCGGACTTTCGACGTGCTCGGCAACATGGATCCCATTCTTGCCAACGGCCTTGATGTGATACATCGCGTCATCGGCCGCCTGAATGAGCCCTTCCGATGTCATCGCGACATCGGGCATCGTCGCGAGGCCGATTGAAACGGTCAGCCGAACGTCCAACCCCTGACTTTCGAGGAAATGGAAATCGGCGATGCGTTCGCGGATGCGCTCGCCGACCGCCAGCGCACCCTCTCTGCCCGTCTCAGGGAGTACGAGCGCGAACTCGTCACCGCCATAACGAGCGACAACGTCGGTCTCGCGCGCGCTCGTGCGGATCACGCCCGCCGCCTCGACGAGCGCGCGGCTCCCGAACAGGTGCCCGTGCGTATCGTTGACGGACTTGAATCCATCGAGGTCGACGAAGAGCAGCGAGAGCGGACGGGCGCTGCGCAAGGCGCGCTTCGTCTCGCGTCGCAGCACCTGCGAGAGGTATCGCGAGTTGTACAGCTGCGTCAGATCGTCGGTGACCGAGAGCGCTTCGGCGCGCTGCAGGCGCAACGCGTTGTCGAGCGCAATCGACCCAGGCTCGATTATCGCCAATAATGCATCCAGCGTACCTGAGAGGAGTCTGGGCTCTCGGGTCGACGCCCTCGAATCGAGTGCGACGAGCGCTCCGAGCGTGCGTCCACGACACTCGAGCGGAAAGCCGATCGCCGATACGGGTGCCAGATCGCCCCCAAACCGCGGCGCACGGCGATCCGCCGACGCGTCGGCAGTGCTGAACACCGCCCGATGCCCCATCACCCATCCACCGACCGCATGCGCGGTCGCTTCGAGTTCGGACGTGAGCCCGCGGCCTCCCATCGCACGCGTCCGCCCCGCATCGTCGATGACGAGCACCAGCCAGGCTGGCACCGGCACCCACTCGGCGACCTGCGAAACGATGGCTTCCGCAACACGCTCGGGATCCAGGCTGGAATTCACCGCCCGGATCAGTCGGGTGAGGACCTCGGCACGCGTCAGCGTGCGTTGAAGCGTCGGCTGCGCGGACCGCAGCCGGTCCGCCAGATCGCGTCGGCTCGATGGCACACTGTTCCTGAGCGATGGACGGGCGCCAGACTGCCGACCAGTCCGCGTCAATCGGCTCTGCGTCCCATTGCGAATGGCGAGATTCCTTCTAAGTCCTTCTGTGCTACGCAAATATTAACACAACCGCTGAGCCGTCCTGGTTTGCAATCCCAACGCCAGCACCCCGTCTTGGGGCTCGGGATTGGGCGTTCGGGACCTGGAAGCGCGGTTCACGGATTCAGGCCCGGGATCTCGTGAATCGCAAGGCGGCGCAGGTCCGGAGTGCACTGTTCTCAGAGTGATCCGGCTCATACGCCCAGGCGGCCCGACGTCGAGCTTGCGTCCTGTCCTGATTCGTCAATGTCAATTCTGTAACCGAGCCTCGAGCGTCGCCGGGTTGCGAATCCGCGCACTTCGACTTGGAGTTCCCGCGTCCCGAACAGCGGGCCACCGCCCATTTTTGTGAAGCGAGCTATGCCGAGAATCGAATCGCGAGCCCCAACACCGAATCCCCAATAAGCCCGAGCGGTGGCTCGGAGCGAGCAAAGCGAGCGAGTGAGGAATGAGGCATAATGGACATTTTCAGCTTCGAATTGGGGCCCGTGCTGCGCGTATCGTGCGCGCTTGGGGCGGGAGCCGGGGTGCCCGCCGTGCGGAGTGTGCGCGGTGAGATAGAAACGACGCCCGGCCCAAGAGTCCAGACACGCTTCGGGTACTTCAACAGGGCTATCGAACCATGACCATGCTCGACGGGATGCGACGCCACAAGAACTGGCTCAAATGGAGCCTTGCGATTGTGGTCGTTGCGTTCATTCTTCTCTATATCCCGAACTTCCTGCGCAACCAGGCGGCCGGCGCCGGCATGCGCGACGTAGTGGCCAGCGTCGAGGGGCGCGAGATCACCGTCGCGCGATTCCGCCGTATCTATCAGCGACAGATGCAAGACTACCGTCGCGCGTACGGCGGTAACGTCGACGAAAAACTCCTCAAACAGCTCGGCATCGATCAACGGATCGTGCAGCAGATGATCGAGGAGGAGGCACAGCTGGTCGAAGCGGACCGCTTGGGGATCACTGCGAGCGACGACGAGGTGCGGGCACGGATTCTGGCGTTGCCGGGATTCCAGGAGAACGGACAATTCATTGGCGACCAGCGGTATCAGCAGATTCTGTTGTCCTCGGATCCGCCGATGCGTCCGGCGGAGTTCGAGGACCAGGTTCGTCGCAGCATCGTGCTCGCGAAGCTGCAGGGTGCGCTCACCGACTGGGTAACCGTCACGGACAAGGATGTCACCTCAGAGTTCAAGCGGCGAAACGAGAAGGTGAAGCTCGCGGTGCTTTCGTTCGCCGCGGACAAGTTTCGCGAAGGCGCAACCGTGACCGACGCGGAAGTCAGCGCGCATTTCAACGAGCGCAAGGCGGACTACCGTCTGGCCGAGAAGCGGAAGATTCGCTACGCGCTGATCGATACTCAGGCCATTCGCGAGCGGACGAAGATTACTCCCGAAGACGTGACTCGCTACTACCAGGACAACGAGCAGCAGTACACGACGCCGGAGCAGGTGCGCGCCAGCCACATCCTGCTGAAGACCGAAGGGAAGGACGAAGCCGCAGTCAAGAAGCAGGCGGAGGACCTGCTCGCGAAGGTGAAGGCGGGTGAGGACTTCGCACAACTTGCGACGAAGTTCTCCGAAGACGAGGGCAGCGCGAAGAAGGGCGGCGACCTGGACTTCTTCTCGAAAGGCCAGATGGTCCCGGAGTTCGATAAAGTGGCGTTTTCGCTCCAGCCGGGACAGATCAGCGACCTCGTGAAGTCACAGTACGGCTTCCACATCATCAAGGTCGTCGACAAGAAGCCAGTCACGAAACGGACGCTCGAGGAAGTTCGCGGGCAAATCGAAGATCAGCTGAAATGGGATCGAGCGCAGTCGGAAGCCCAGCGCACCGCCGACGATCTCGCGGGAAAACTGAAGACGCCGTCGGATCTCGATACCGTGGCCAAGGCGCGCGGGCTCGCCGTGAACGATTCAGGATTCTTCGCGCGAGAGGAGCCAATCGCCGGTTTGGGCATGGCCCCGGCCATCGCGTCACGCGCCTTTGAGATGAAGGAAGGTGAAGTGAGCGAGGGGATCCGTACGCCACAGGGAATCGCGTTCATTACGGTCACCGGGCGTCAGGACGCGCGCGATGCGACGCTTGAAGAAGTGAAGGGCCGCGTCCGCGAAGATCTGCTGAAGAAGAAGGCGCTCGATCTTGCGCGACAAAAAGCCACGTCGCTGGCGCCGCAGCTCGAGAAGGGCGATTTCACCGCGGTGGCGAAAGCTGCAGGCCTCGAGGTCAAGACGTCGGACCTGATCGCGCGCGGCGCGCCGGTCGGTGACCTTGGTGTCAGTCCGGCGGTCGACACAGCGGCGTTCAGCCTGCCCGTCGGGGGCATCAGCCACCCGATCGTGACCGACAACGGCGCGGCAATCGTCAAGGTGCTCGAGAAGAAAGCGGTTACCGACGAGGAGCTTGCGAAAGGAAAGGATACGGTCAAGACCGAGCTGCTGAACGAGCAGCGCAATCGCTTCTTCGGGGCCTACATGACCAAGGCCCGCGAACGGATGCGGATCACGATTAATAGAGAGACGCTGGCGCAGGTCATCGCGTGACCCTGCGCCCGCGAACGAAGAAGGCGGAGTGAAAGGTTTGTCCGTGGCCTCTGTCTCAGCGTCCTGAGAGGGCGCTCATCTCACGAACACATTCGGCATCAGCGCCAACGGCTCTCCGCGTCGGAAGACTCGGATCGGCGCCGTCAGCGCCTGCAGCGCGCGTGGGTCGCGGAAACCGAGCAGTCCCGCGAGCGTTGCGCCATCCTCCGAACGGCCGAACGGGTTGCTGACGATCTCGTAGATCGATTTCCGCGGCGGGTACACGACGATCTGGACTTCCGCGTCCTGCGGAATCCTCGCGCGCTGCTTCGCAAGCGCGAGCGCGCGTTCCAGTCCGCCGAGCTCGTCGACGAGACCGAGCTGCTTCGCCTGTCGGCCCGTCCACACGCGCCCCTGGGCGATCGCGTCGATCCGCTCTGGTGTCGTGTTGCGCCCCTCTGCCGCCTTCTCGACGAACGCGTCGTAGGTCGCCTGCATCTGCTCTTCCACTTTCGCGCGCTCCTCCGCGGAAAACGGCCTGACCGGTGAGTACAAATCCGCGTATCGTCCCTGGTGCACGTGCTCCAGGTTCAAGCCAAGCTTCTTCATCGTGCCGTCGACGACGAACTTGACCATCACGACGCCGATGGAGCCGGTCAGCGTCGCCGGCTCGGCGACGATCGCGTGGGCGGGCATCGCGATGTAGTACCCCCCAGACGCCGCCACGTCGGACATCGACGCAATCACCGGCTTCTGGCTGCGCGTCAGCATCACTTCCCGCCAGATGACATCGGAGGCGATGGCCGATCCACCCGGGCTGTCGACCCGAAGCACGATTGCCTTGATCGATCGGTCAGCCCGCGCCCGACGGAGGTAGTCGACAATCGTGTCCGACCCGACAACGTCCCCCGGCCAGTCGTAACTGCTGCGGCCGGTGCTGATCAGACCGACCGCGTGAATGACCGCGATCCGCTGCCCCGTGTTCAGGCCGAGCGACGCAACGCTCACGTTGCGATACTCGTTCTGCTCCACGAATTTCACGCTGCCGCGAGCCAGCCGAACCTTGTCGTCGAGCTCGTCCTCGTACGCCACATCGTCGATGAGCCCGGCACGTACGGCGTCCTCGGGCAGAAACGGCCCATGGTCGAGAAGGCGCCGCACCTCCGCGTCGGATCGATGGCGGCCATCGGCAATGCCTCGAATCAGCTGCTCGTACAGATCGTTGTTGAGTGATTCCGCCATCTCGCGGTGCGCGGGCGTATAGGTGCGTTCCGTGTAAACGTTCGACGCTGTTTTGTAGTCGCCGATGTGCAGCGCGTCTGGATAGGCGCCGATCTTGTCGAGCGTTCCGCGCAGGAAGAGCTCGTAGCTCGCGATGCCGGTGAGATCGAGGGACGCCGTCGGCATCAGGAAGACTTTGTCGCACGCGCTCGCAAGATAGAACTCCTGCTCGCCGCCCTGCTCGAGATACGCGATGATCGGCTTTCTCGAGCGCTTGAAATCGAGAATCGCCTCGCGGATCTCCTGGACCTTGCCCCAGAGCGCCCCTGCGCTCGTCGGCCGAATGACGACACTCGCGATCCGGTTGTCGACCTTCGCCTTCCGAAGCGCCTCGACGATCGATCGCACGGTGGCAGGGGTTTCGAAGAATTGCCCGAGCACCCCCGCCGGCTCGATCTCCTGCAGATCGCCGTTGACCCGCAGAACGAGTGTCGAATTACTCACGATGCGCGGCTCTCGCGTGACGAGCACCGCGGTAAGAATCAGTCCGGCCGCCGACGCGACGACCGCTGCAAGAATGAGCACGATGACGAGCACCACGCCGCGTCTGACTGCCACAACACGCCTCCTCACCCAATTGTTCGAGTATAGCTGGCCGGGGGCCGGGGACGGGGGACCGGGGGCCAGGGGCCGCGGCCGGTGGTTCGGCGGTTCGCTGATTCGTGGGTCGCCAGCTTGACGACAGATTACGCTCGCCAGGCTGCCCGCCGGCGTCAGTTCATCGGCGGGCGGCAAAGCCGTAAGGCCGTCGCGCGAAGCGCGTGGCGGCGGGGCTTCACGCGCATCAAGAAAAAGATGGCTCAGTCGCTGCTCAGAGTAGCTCCGACCTTTCAGCCGGAAAAGAATCGCGAGTCCCGAACCCCGAATCCCGCCACCCTCAGTGGACCACGTAGCCGTCGCGAGACCGCGCGGTGGAACGACCCTTCCGTACCTTCACCGTCAGCGGATGCCATCCTGGTTCCGTTCCGGCGGCGAATGCGATCACGTACTGCGAGTGGAGCTCGGCGAGAATGGTCCGGGTCACGATGCTGAGCTGCGCAGGAGCAGCCGCTTCAGTGGCCAGGCCACCCGTCCGGCGCGCCAACTCTCCGAGGCTCAGCGTGGACCCTGATTCAGTCATGGACGTTGGCTTGCTGCTGGGTTCGGCGCCCGGCAGGTTGTCGACGCCAAGCACGTAGACCGGCAGATCGAGCGAGGCTGCAGCAGTCGCGGCGTCGTGTGCGGTCCGCACGCTGGCCGTGTCGACACCATCGGTCAGCAGGACCAGCGCTCGCGTCCGTGGCGTTTCATCCTTCACCTTTTGAATCGTGCCGAGAATCGCATCGTACAGGCACGTCGAACCGAAGGGGACAACGCCCGCAACCGCGCGCCGCAGCGTATCAGCATTCCTGGTGAACGACGTGAGCTGTCGGACGTCGGAATCGAAGGCGAAGACGCTCGCGGCGTCGCCGTCGTTGAATCCCGCAATCAGGAAGTCCGCCGCAAGCTTCGCCCGATCGCGCTTGAGACCCGTCGCCATGCTGCCGCTGCTGTCCACGAGCAGCGCCATCCGGGCGTCCGCCTGCTGTCCGCGGTCGAAGTTGACGATCGGGCGTTTCTCTCCGCGATCGAGGATCTCGAAGTCGTCGGCTTTCAGTCCGGTCACGAGCCGGCCGTCATTGTCGCGTACGACGACCGCAACGGACACGAGGTCCGCCGACGACCGGAACGTGGCCCGCGGCTCCTCCACCCCAGCGCGCAAAGGCGGGGCGGCGGGGATCCCGGGCTCCTGTCTCGCAAACGTAACCGGAACCACCAGCGCCACCATCATCGCGATGAGGGAAGCACGATGTGACACTATGAGACACCCCATTACACAATCGTGAGCGCACCAGGTGCTGTGCGCGCGATCTCTGGCCGAATCTTCAATTCTTGCGGGAGATCTCCATAGTGCCTGAGCACGAATCGATCCGCAACCACGATTCGCACGATCGCATCAGGCCGTCTCTTTTCAACGGCCTGCTAGACTGGCGCTGGCGACGGCACAGCCCCCTTTTTTCGGCGGAGGAAAAATGCGCACAGCGAAAGCGTCATATCCGATTGGTCTCATGCTGCTGCTGGTCCTGACTGGCGTGGCCCTCGCCCAGCGGGGGCGGGGCGAGCCGGGGCAAGCAATCCAGCCCGGAGAGGAATGTCCGACGGGAACGACGGAGGTTCGGCCAGGACGATGTCAGAAACCCGAGATGCCGCTACCGAGTATCCTCGATTACCATCCGCGGTCCACGGTTGTCGCGGAGGAGCACCTCAGGCCGCGCGCGAAGTTTCCGGTTGTCGACATCCATAGCCACCAGCGCATTACGGCGGAGAACGTCGAACGATTCGTCAAGGAGCTCGACGCGCTGAACTTGCGAGTGCTCGTGAACCTCAGTGGCGGCAGCAGCGATCGATTGAAACAAGGTGTCGAAGCGATTCGAGCGAGCAAGTACGCCGACCGGTTCCGGTTGTTCGCGAACGTGAACTGGGACGGCGCAGGCGGTCCGGGCTGGAAGGAGCGGGAAGTCGCAGGCCTCGAACAGGCGGTCAAGGACGGCGCGATCGGGCTGAAGGTCTTCAAGGACCTTGGCCTTCGCAGCAGGAAGGCCGACGGATCACGGCTCAAGGTCGACGACCCGGATCTCGATCCCGTCTGGCAGACGTGCACGCGGCTCAACATCCCGGTGCTGATTCACACCGCAGACCCCGCGCAGTTCTTCGCGCCGATGGACTACAAGAACGAGCGCTGGCTCGAGCTGGCGCTGTTCCCCGGCCGCCGTTACCCGCAGGATCAGTTCCCGAGCTTCGAGGAGCTGATGGGTGAACAGGAACGGATGTTCGCGCGCAATCCAAACACTCGATATATCGCCGCGCACTTCGCGTGGCGCGGCAACGATCTCGGACGTGCCGCGCAGATACTCGACAAGCTGCCGAACGTCAACTTCGAGGTCGGCGCCGTTCTCTACGAGTTCGGCCGCCAGCCGCGCGGTTCACGCGAGTTCTTCACGAAGTACCAGGATCGCGTGCTGTTCGGCAAGGATGCGTACGAGCCCAGTGAGTATCCCTACTACTGGCGCGTGTTCGAGACCAACGACGAGTACTTCGACTACTACCGCAACTATCACGCGATGTACAAGATGTACGGCATGGGCCTGAGCGATGAGGTGTTGAAGAAGCTCTATTACAAGAACGCGCTGAGGATCGCGCCCGGGTTGCCGCAGACGGGCTGGCCTCAGTGAGCCTGCGGGAGATCTCGGAGGAGACGGACGACACGGACAAACCTTCTACCGCGGAGGCACGGAGCACACGGAGAAAAGAGATCTAAAGGAATGCTCCGTGAACGTCGTGACTCCGCGGTGAATGCTTTTTCCGCGAACTCCGTCTCCTCCGATGGCGGCTCATTTCAGGTCGATTGCCGCTAACCCAGCTCCCCGCAGCGAAGCATTCAGTGCAGGCAAGTCAACCGTGTGCAACGCGTTCCACTGCGCCATCACGCGTGCCGCATCCTGCTGTGCAGCCGTGACCGCTGCAAGTGTGTTGGCCGTCGGCGCGACATCGGCGGCCTGCATCGCATTCATCAACCCGCTCAGCAAGCTGCTCAGGCCCCAGAGCGTGTCCACTGGTCCCGCGGAAGGCGTCGCGCCGCGCCCGGCACCGGCTGGTTGACCTCCGGCTTGCGGCGGCGTCTCGCCTCGTCCGGCGCGACCGCGTCCGCCGCCTTCGAGACCACCACCGCGCCCTCCACGTCCACCGGCCCTCGTGCCTTCGAGCGCGGCCGCCTTCTTCTCGAACGCCGCGATCGCCTGTGCCGTCGCGCCCTGAGCCTGCAGCTTCGTCAGTTGATCGCGGATTGCGCTGAGCTTCATCGCCGCGTCCTGCGCATCGGCCGCGCCGAAGTACATGCTCTTCGTCAACGTGTACACCTGCTGCATCGTCGGCGCTGGCGTCTTCACGCGTGGATCCTGCTTCACGACGATTGGCTGCGTGTACGGCCTCCCGTTCACCGTCAGCTTGACCGTGTATGTGCCTGGCGCCACCCATGGTGTCGTTGCTGCCGTCGGCGAGTTGTACGGAATGGCCTGAATTGGGAGTTGCGTCGGCACGGTCCCGAGTCCGGCGGCGCCGCTGCCCGTTGCGAGCGGCTGGTAGTGGACGTCCCACAGGAACCGGTGCATTCCCGTTGTCGTCGCGAGCCGCTGCGGTGGGCGATACCAATACACCGGCCAGGGCGCGTTCGGAGGATCGGGAATCGCGATAACCGCATCCGTGCTCGAATAGCGGCGAACGACCGGTCCGTCCTGCTGCACGATTTCGAGCGTCACCGCGTCCGTGGCATTCGACCGCAGGTAGTAGTTTCGGAAGCCCCTGCGTCAACTGCGTCCATGTACCGCCGCCGTCGGTCGACTTGAAGATGCCTCCGTTCGTGCCGGCCCAGACGGCGTTCTCCCATGGTCCCTGACGTTCCTCCCACATCGTGGCGTAGACGACATTCGGGTTCGACGGGTCGATGTCCACGTCGTTACCGCCGGTGTCCTCGTCCTTCGAGAGGACCTTCTGAAACGTGCGCCCGCCGTCGGCTGACCGGTAAATCCCGCGCTCCTCGTTCGGCCCGTACGGATGTCCGAGGGCGGCGACGAACAACCGATCGGGATTGCGAGGATCGATCGCGATCGCCGGGATCTGTTGCGCGTCGCGCAGGCCCAGGTGGGTCCAGGTCTTTCCCGCATCGGTTGACTTGTAGATGCCGTCGCCTGTCGAGAGGTCCGGCCGGTGCAATCCCTCCCCGCTGCCGACATAGATGATGTTCGGATCCGACGGCGCGACCTCGATTGTTCCGATGGAACTCGTCGGTTGATCGTCGAAGATCGGCTGCCACGTCCGCCCCGCGTCGGTCGTCTTCCACACGCCCCCGTTCACCGCGCCCGCGTAGAACGTGTAAGGCTACGACCGATGCCCCGACGCCGCGCGTGTTCTGCTCGCACGCAGCGGGCCGATCGATCGCCATTTCATTTCAGCGAACAACGACGCACTGACTTGCGGCGACTCCTGCGCAGGGATCGAAATCGTTGAACCCGCAAGAACAATCTGAGCGAAACTCACAACAAATCTGCGACTGAGCATGCCGGAGTATAGATCCTGCCTGTAGCGCGGTGGCCCGCCTAGGCTGCCAGGGTTCGGGATTCGGTGTTCGGGATCGGCCCCCAAAGCCCTGAGTCGTGAGCCCAGAGCCGTCTCAGACGGCGAGCCGGTATCCCGCTTTCCTGACCGTGAGGATGTGCCGCGGCGTCGAAGGATCGTTTTCCAGCTTGCGCCGGAGCTCACCGATGTGCGTATCGACCGTGCGTGTCAGGACCGCGGACGAGTGCCCCCACACCTCGGACAGGAGCTCGAGCCTCGACGCCAGCGCGCCTTGCCGGCGCAGCAGTGCGACCAGCAGGTCGAACTCCATTGGCGTCAGCGGCACCTCACGTCCGCTGCGGCGGACCGTTCGCGTTGCCATCTCCACTTCGACGTCACCGAAACGGTGGACGGCATGGTGCGGCGCGGCCCACGACGCGCGGCTTCGTCGCAGGAGCGCCTCGATCCGCGCGAGCAGTTCGAGTACACCAAAAGGCTTCGTGACGTAGTCGTCGGCGCCGAGACGGAATCCAAGGACTTTATCCGCCTCCTCACCTCTCGCAGTCAAAACGAGCACCGGCATCGTCAACCCCTCGTCCCGAAGCTGACGAAGGACGCGATACCCGTCCATGCCCGGTAGCATCAGGTCGAGAACGACGAGGTCAGGGTGGGCCGATCGCGCGGATGAAAGGCCGGAGGGCCCGTCGGCGGCAACGTCGACGGCGTATCCCTCGATCTCGAGGTTGTTGCGTAGACCGAACGCGAGATCGTGGTTGTCCTCGACGATGAGGACGCGCGTGTGGCTCACTCGCTCAGGCTCGTTCGCGACGCGCGTCACGCGACGCCTGTCGCAGCACCCGGCTCGATCCAGGCGCCAGAGATTTCGACGACGAAGCGAGCACCCTGCCGGCCGGGTTCGACCCATGCGCGGCCGCCGTGGAGTGCTGTGAGCTGCCGCACGATGGCGAGGCCAATCCCGGTGCCTCCAGTGACCGATGCGGAGCGCGACAGACGATCGAACGGATGCCAGATCCGTTCGGCGTCGCGCGAATCGATGCCGGGTCCCTGATCCTCGACCACGAGCTGCACCCGAACTTCGTCGAGCCTCACAATGACGGACACCGTTTGGCCGGCCGGACCATACTTCACTGCGTTGTCGAGCAGGTTCAACATGATCTGCCGGATCGCGCCGGGATCGACGTCCGCCACGATCGAGTAGTCGCAGGTCGTGGTCACTCGCGACTGGCGCGCAGCGGCTACGGGAGCGAAGCTTTCGACGATATCGGTGATGAGCGGCGAGAGTCGCGTGGGGTCACGCAGCAGGTGCTGAGGCCGCCGTTCGCCCCGTGCGAACAACAACACATTCTCCACGAGCTGTTCGAGCCGTTGCGTCTCGCGGCCGATGATCTCGAGCGATCGGCGTGCTTCGAGCTCCGACCGGACGCGGCCGAGCAGCAAGGTCTCCGCGAACATGCGGATCTGTGCGAGTGGAGTGCGCAGCTCGTGCGACACGCCCGACACGAAATCGGATCGCAGGCGCGACAACTCCGCCTCGCGACGCAGCTGGACGAAGGCGACGAACATCACGCCGGCAGTGAGCGTCAGCAGGCCAAGGATCAGCGGTAAACGCTCGCGTGGCAGGCCGCCGATGATCAGCCGCGCTGCGACATCCTTCTGCAGCGCGACCGAAAGCTTCAGATCGCCCAGATCCTTCTGGAGCTGCTGACTCGCCGAGTAGTCGGACCACTCCTGCGCCGATGAGAACAACGGGGCACTCTCCGGCGTTGCCACACGCACGAGCAGCGCGGCATTCGATGCGTTCGCCGTCTGCATCAGTGATGGAGGCAGCAGCGGGCTCTGCTTCAGCACTCGTCTGATGACGTTCCCGACGAATGACGTATCCGACGTGAACCCGACGATGCCGACCGGGACGTCTTTGCTGTCGTGGACCGGTCGCCAAATCAGGGCCAGATGCTCGCCGTTGACCGACACGACGCGCATCGCGGGACAGGTGAAGTCTTTCGGATTGCGCATCCCGTCGAGCGCCGCAGTCGTCAGGATGTTCCGAATTTGATCCGAGGGCGCCTCGCCGGCGAACTCGAACCGCGCGTCGGGTAACGATGCAGTGAATGCGGTGCGGATTGTGTAGGCGCAGCCACAACCGCTCCCGCCCGGTGAAGAGGCGCCAATCGCTGCTTCCAGTCCGCCGCGCCTCACCGCTCGACGGACTTCTTCCAGCTCCTGAAGGACGGCGTTGAGCAGTTCCGTTCGTCCCACGCGCGACAGCTCGAACGCGGCGAACGCCGCGTAATCGCGCAGCACGTTCTCGGCAGTCGCACGGTGCGACCGGGCCGCCTGCTGCGCCTCGTATGCGAGGACCGCCGCCATCCCGAGCGCGGCTACGAGCAGGATCACGACGACGGTAGAGCGCGATCTGCGGGGGCCGGGCATCCTCACCATTCTATGGCGGACCCGAGCGGTCTGACCGTCAGGAACGCGTGAGCGGAATGTCAGAGATTGATGAACACGCGAACGAGCGGAGCGGGGCGGGGCGAAGGGGCCCGCGAAAGTTTGCGAATTTCTGACGGGCACCTGACCACTGTTCCACCTTGCCGGCCGTCTACACAGGTACATTCCGACCCGAATGGTCACCGGGCCGGACACCAAGGTTGCAAGCCCTGCAACAGGAGACGGCATATGAGATCGCGCAAAGCTGGTTGGACCCTTGCCCTCCTCGTCATCCTCACACCGCTCGCAGGACCCGTACTCGCACAGAGCAGTCGGCCACGCGGCGGGTCGGAAGCCCAGCGCGATCAGTGGCAGCGCGTCGACGAGATCTTCGCGGCAATGGCGTTGGCGCCGGGAGCCGTCGTCGCGGACGTCGGCGCGGGCGGCGGCTACTTCACCAGCCGTCTGTCCCGCGCGGTGGGCGCGCAGGGGCGAGTCTACGCGGTGGACATCAAAACGAGCGTGGTCAATCAGCTGCGCGCGCGCGCGACCGAAGAAGGCCTGTCGAATGTCGAGGTTGTTCAGGGTGCGTCGGATGATCCCCGCCTTCCTGTTGCAACTCTCGATGCTGCCCTGATCGTGAACGCGTATCACGAGATGGCGGAGCACCAGGCGATTCTTGCAAAGCTCAAGGCCGCGTTGAGGCCTGGCGGCCGTCTCGTGATCGTCGAGCCAATTTCAGCTTCACACCGGGACGACTCGCGCCAGGAGCAGGAACGCCGGCACGAAATCGCCGTTGACTTCGTCAGGCAGGACGCGCGCGAGGTCGGGTTCGTGCAAGTACGACTCGAAGATCCGTTCCTGACACGTCAGGGCGACGGTGACAACGAATGGCTCCTCGTGCTCAGCCCAAAGACCGCTGAAACCGAAGCGGCGGAAATCTGGTCCTCGAAGAACGAAGCGTGGAGGGCTCAGGAGCTGCGGATCAGTGTCGAGGATTTCAAGCGGCTCGTTGCATCAAAGAACGTCCTCGTCCTGGATGTTCGCGACGCCGAGAGTTATGCGGACGGACATCTTCCCGGCGCGGTGTTGATGCCGTTCGAAGATCTTGCGAAACCGGAAACCCTCGCGAGGCTTGGACTTGTCGAAGGGCGCGCCTACGGCGCGCCCCCGCCGGAGCGGAGCGGGGCAAAGGGGCCGCCTCACCCCAGCGCGCAGAAAACGCGCGCCGGGGACCCCGACCCGCGAGCGACGGCGCTAGGGGGTCGGGGGGACGAAGTCCCCCGGACTGGGAAGACGCAAAAACTCGTCGCCTACTGCAGCTGACCGGCCGAACAGACGAGCGCCCGTGCGGCGCTCTTGTTGAGAAAGAAGGGGATCTCGAACGTCTGGGCTCTTGTTGGGGGCTACGAGGAATGGAAGAAACGGGGCGACCCGATCGTGAAAGGCGACAAGTAGGAGGTTCACATGATTCGTACGTCAGTGTTTGCCATCGCGCTGATCGTCAGCGCGTCGAGTCCCGAGACCGCAGTGGTGGAGCCGTCGACAGCCCCGATCACGTGGACCGGCTGGTTCTCGGACAAGGGTTGTGCCGCGTCGAAGATCAAGAGTGGCGATATTTCGCCGAACGGAACGGTCTGCGTCAAGAAATGCCTCAATGACGGCGCGACCCCGGTGTTCATCAGCGAGCAGGCAAAGGCCATGTATGAAGTCAAGGATCACCCGTCGGTGATCGACGACGTCGGCTATCGCGTGGAGCTGACCGGCGTGGTCGATGAGGACGCGAAGACAATCTCCGTCCAATCCGTGAAACGCCTCTCGGAGGTCGTGCAGATGTGCGGGCGCAAAAAGGACAAGCGATGAACATATGATTCCGGTGTGGCAGCGCGGTTTCGAGTCGCGGTCGTCGGCGCCGGCGCCTTCGGCGGATGGACCGCGCTCGAGCTCCTTCGACGCGGAGCAACCGTTCAGCTGATCGATGCGTGGGGCGCCGGTAACGTTCGCGCGAGCTCCGGCGGCGAGACTCGCGTGATTCGCGCCACGTACGGTACCCACGTCGTTTACACCGAAATGGCCGTGCGGGCGCTCGATCTCTGGCGGCGGCACGACGCGCGTTGGAACGCGGGCCTGCTCCACGAAACCGGCGTCTTGTGGATGTTCGGGTCCGATGACGAATTCGGGCACGCGTCGGCGGAGGCACTGCGCGCACGCGGATTCGCCATCGAGCAGCTGACGCGGGATGAGAGTCAACGGAAGTATCCGCAGATCGACTTTGAAGGCATCTCATCGGTGTACTTCGAGCCTAACGCCGGATACCTCCTCGCACGTCGCGCCTGCGAGCATGTTTTCGAACGCGTGATCGCAGCAGGTGGGCGGTACGACCGCGCCGCGGTCTGCGAGCCCGTAATCGTCGACAGCCCGCGGCCATCCGGCATTGCGCTGATACAGGGGACGCCCGTCGAAGCAGAGGTCTTCGTGTTTGCCTGCGGGCCCTGGCTCGGCCGCCTCTTTCCGGATGCTGTTGGAAGGCTCGTTACTCCCACGCGGCAGGAGGTCTTCTACTTCGGGACACCGCCGGGTGATGCGCGTTATCACGTGCCATCGCTTCCCGTGTGGCTCGATGCGACGAGCGAATTCGTCTACGGCATCCCCGGCGACGCGAACCGGGGATTCAAGATCGCTTACGACACGCCAGGCCCGGTGATGGATCCGACCGCAGACGATCGAACGCCGAGCCAGGATGCCGTCATGGCAGCTCGCACGTTTCTCGCGCGTCGATTTCCCAAGCTCGATGGTGCACCGCTCATCGCTTCCGAAGTCTGTCAGTACGAGAGCACGCCCGACGCGAACTTCATCATCGATCGCCACCCGCGGGCCTCCAACGTCTGGATCGTCGGCGGCGGTTCGGGTCATGGATTCAAGATGGGTCCGGTGATCGGGGAGCTGGTTGCGTCCCTGGTGCTCGGTGACACCACACCAGACCCACTCTTCTCTCTCGAGCGATTCGCCGGCCCTCCGCCGCCCGGCGGCTGGCCGCCGAAATGGTCGTGAGATCAGGCTCTCGGCTTTTGGCTTTAGGCTTTGGGCCTGTCGGAGAGTCGTCGCGTACTGCTCGATGAGCGCCCAACAACGCAGTGAACGAACTCACTTACCCGGCAGTCGCTTCCTGCGGGGCGCGGCTAGAGCACAGAGCCATGAGCCAAGAGCCGTTTCGTCGCCCATGTGACAAGATGATCGGTTGTGACCCATTCTCCAGCCGCCACGATGCACGTCGTGGGGCTCGAACGCATTCCCGAAATCCAGCCCGGCGATGATCTCGTCAAGCTGACGCTCGAGGCCATCGAGCGCACCCGGCTTCGGATCGAGCACGGCGACGTCTTCGTCTATACGCAGAAAATTGTTTCAAAGGTCGAGAACCGCGTCGTCCGGCTCGACGACGTTCAGCCGTCCGCGATCGCCCGCCAATGGGCTGATACCTGGAAGAAGGACCCGCGAGTCATCGAGCTCGTGCTCCAGGAAGCCACACGCGTTGTGCGCATGGAACGTGGCGTGGTCATCACCGAGACTCAGCAGGGATTCATCTGCGCCAACAGCGGCGTCGACGCCTCCAACGTCAGGCGTGGCGCAGCCGCGCGACTCCCCACCGACCCTGATGCATCCGCGCGGCGGCTCTGCACCGAGCTGCGGGGCGCACTGCAGCAGTCGATTGGCGTCATCATCTCCGATACGTTCGGACGCCCCTGGAGGGAAGGTCAGACAAACGTCGCCATCGGTGTTGCCGGAGTGCGCGCAATCCTCGACTATCGCGGCACACGCGATACGCACGGACAATCTCTTAGTTCGACGATGATTGCCGTCGCCGACGAGCTCGCAGCTGCAGCCGAGATCGTCATGGGAAAGACGCGTGGAATTCCCGTCGCGATCGTCCAGGGCACAGGCCTCGGCGTCGCCGACGTCGACGCAAGCAGCGGGCGCGACCTCCTCCGGCGCCGCGAAGAGGATATGTTCAGATGATGGCGTCCGGCTCGAAGACGCTCGCCCGGAATCGGTGGGTTGCAGCGACCGGAACGCTGGTCATTCTCTTCTTCCTGTTTCGGCGGATCCCGTTTTCACGCCTCGTCGCGGCACTGGGCCAGGCGGACTATCGGCTCTTCTTCGCTGCGATGATTCCAAATACGGTCTTCTATTTCTTCTGGGACGCGCTCGTGCTGACCGTCGCGGTCCGCTGGTTCCACGGCCCGGTAACGTACCGCGAGCTACTCCCCGCCCGCGCGTCGTCCTACATCGTTTCCTTCTTCAACACGAATGCCGGACGAGGCGCGCTGGCCGCGTATCTCAGCCGCCGGCTCGCATCGCCGTTCCTCCAGCTTGGAAGCACCGTCCTGTTCCTCGTCTTCACGGAGTATCTCCATCTCGTCGCCTGGGCGACGATCGGCATCCTGCAGATTCGGACGGAGGTGCCACCGGCGCTGGTGTGGGTGCCATCCGCCGTCGCGCTCATCTGGCTGATCGTGTTCCTCTACGCGCGTGCTGGCGAGGCGCCGCCGTCGGTGCGTTGGTTGTTTGCTCCGCGGGATTGGGCGTTGCTTCGCACGTTCCGTCTTGCGCCCGCCCGCCGGTACGGCCAGATCGTGCTGCTGCGCGCGCCGATGTTCTTCGTCTCACTCTGCCTGCACGCGGTCGCGGCGCGCGCGTTCGGCGTTCAGATCCCGTTCGTGCTCCTGCTCGCGTTCCTGCCTGTGATTTTCATGGTGGCCGCGCTGCCGATCACGATCGCGCGCCTCGGGACCACGCAAGCGGCGTGGTTGTTTTTCTTCGGATCATACGCGGAGGCACCGCGCCTGCTCGCCTTCAGCCTCGCCGCGCACCTGACGTTCGTCGCGACGCGGAGCCTTATCGGCATCTTGTTCCTGCCGCGTGCGTATGCGGATCTGATTCGTCCCGAGGCCTTACCGAAAGCTCACGTGTGTTGAGCGACCCATCGACCGTAGAGAACCTAGAGCACCCCGAACCGAGAACCTTTCTAAGCGCTCGCGGGGCCCCACCCACGCTCGCTGCGGCTCGACTCGCTACGAGCACCCGACGCGCAAACAACGCGCGTCGGGGACTCCGCCGCTCGCTCGCCGCGACCGCGGGCGCTGAACCGGGACCCTCGTGAGGAGGCGCCATTCAGCAACCCCCGTCAGCTTCCGTACGCTTGCACGTGGTCGGGTTGGATTTTGTACATGACGCGCACCTCGTCGGGCCGCCGATACGGATAGCTGTCGACCCCGAGGTACTTTTTGGCCATGCGATCGATGTGCTTGTCGGCGCCAGTCTCGGTGATCTCGGCCACGCGTCCGCGAACCTGAAGATATCGATACGGATTCGCGGGGTCGCTCACCGCGAGCGCGACGCGAGGGTCGCGGCGCATGTTGCGATCCTTCAGTCGTCCCTTCGCGGTGTTGATGACCACGAAGCCATCTTGCAAGTCGCACCACACGGGCGTCACCTGCGGACTTCCGTCGGGCATGAGCGTCACGAGATTTGCGAAAGCGGGCTTGCTGAACAAATCGCGATATTCCTCCGGAATCTGGGCCATACTTCCTCCTGATGCAAATTGGAATTATCGGCGGAACGGGAGCCGAAGGTCGAGGGCTCGCGACACGTCTCGCCGCCGCGGGCGTTCACACACTCGTTGGTTCACGCGACCTGGATCGCGCGCGCGAGGTCGTCACGGGCCTGGCGAATCAGAATCGGTCTCTGCCGCTTGAGGCGGCCACCAACGAATCGGTCATCGACACGTGCGACGTGACCTTCCTCGCCGTGCCCTTCGCGCGTGCCGCTGACGTCGTCGCGAGCCATCGCGTCGCGTTTCGACCGGGAACGCTCGTCGTCGATTTGACCGTACCCGTGAGCTTCGTCGAGGGTCGACCGGTGATCGAGTCCCTGCCGGAAGGCTCCGCGGCGGAACACCTTCGCGCGCGATTGCCACCGGAGGTCAAGCTGGCCGCCACGCTGAAGACGATTCCCGCCGCCGTCCTCACGCGGATCGACACGCCGCTCGACTGCGACGAGTTCGTGTGCGGCGACTCTCCCGAGGCACGGACGACGACGATCGAGGTGCTTGGGCGGATTCCGGGCCTACGGCTGGTTGATGTCGGCGGCCTCGAGACGGCTGGAATTCTCGAGCGGATGACGCTGCTTGCGATTGCCATCAACAAGCGCTATCGCGTGCGAACCGCGCGGTTCCGCGTCGTCGGGGTGAACATGTGAAACGAAGAGTGCCGGGGGTCGAGGACCGCGGTTCGTGTCGGAGTGTCCTCGAACCGGCCGCGCTCGACTGATCCGGGCGGGTCCGATATAATTCAAGATTCCGGTCGGGTGTTCCCTCTCCTTCGTGCGGAAGTGGCGGAACTGGCAGACGCGCAAGCCTCAGGAGCTTGTGGCCGCAAGGTCGTGGAGGTTCAAATCCTCTCTTCCGCACCAGCGCATTAACTACCTTTATCGACAATTATCTACAGTCCTCTTTCCGTTCTTTAGCCTTCTGACAGGCAAGGTACGCACCGGCTTGCATAGCTATCTCCCGACTGGTGATCGTCCTCTGGACGTGTTCCAGCCGGACGGTCACTGGCTGGACGCAACTCCCTCGGCATTCTTTCAGGCAATTGCCATCCGAGTGGACCAGAAATGGTTCGCGTGTGATGGAACGCCGCTCCGATGAATCGAAGCGACCGCACAGGAGTCGGACCGTTCGAGCCATGACGATCGAGCGCCAACTCCGTGTGACAGCTTAGCGACGTGACGCTTTCCCGGCCACGGGTGACCTGGAAGACTTGGTCCGCGCGGGCACCGCCAATGCTTCGTCTTCGTCCTCTCCCTCCGGATGCGCCGCATCGGCGGCGTCGCGATTGATCCCGCTTTCTGCGAGAGATGTGAGCTTCTCGTCAGCCGCTTTCTCTTCATCCAGCGTTTCCTGCAGGAGGTCAGCGGCCTCGGGATGCCCCATCGCGCGCGCCCAGGCCACCAGCGTTCCGTACGCGGCCATCTCGTAGTGTTCTGCGCGCTGGCCGCCGGCGATCAGACACGCATCCATTGTGGCCTCGTCGAAGTCCTCCTCCATGACAGCCTTGCCTTCCTCGATGATGCCCGCGATGCCGTCGCAGTGTTTGCCGCGCACTTTCTCGTCGAGTCTCGCGAAGACCTGCTCGAGGCGCTCGATTTGGCCGCGCGTCTCCTCGAGGTGCGTCTCGAATGCCTTCCGCAACCCTGGCGAGCTTGCCGCCTTCGCCATTTTTGGAAGGGCCTTCGTGAGCTGCTTTTCAGCGTCATAGGCGTCGCGGAGCTCGTCGATGAAAGCGTCATGTAGCGTTCCAGTGTCAGCCATGGTCATCTCCTTTGATCTACAGTTCGAAAACACAGTTGCGCGTCCACGCGCTCGATTACACCAAGGTCGTTACGTCAGCCTGAATCGAATCGCCTTCAACAGCTCCTTCGATCCACGGCTGACGAGATGTGCGCGGGTGCGGGCCAGAGGCCGCGCGCCCGCGCATAGTCGTTCACTCGGCTGAGGCCCTACAGCGTGTGCCGGTCGCGAGTCTTCGATGTCGCCCGACCGTTTCCTCGCCCGCCGACGCGATGTCCTGGGCACCCGTGCGCTTCAGGATGTCTTTGGCGGGCGTGATTTCTTCGGACGTGTCGCAGTGAACGGACAGCAGGACGCCGCCCTCTTTCAATCGTCCTTCATACCGCTTCGCCTCGTACTCCGGAATGCCCATGCCTACCAGCGCGCCGACCAACCCGCCGACGGCTCCCCCGACGCCGAGGCCGGCGAGCGCGCCCATGATCGGGCCTGCCGCGATGAACGGTCCGACTCCTGGAATCGCCAGGGCGCCGATCCCCGCCAGCAATCCCAACGTGCCCCCGATGGCTCCTCCGGCCGCGACGCCCGTCGTCGTGCCTTCTGGCGCCTTTGTCTGCTTCTCGTGCGCGAAGTCCTTCGAGCCCTGGTTGTCGGCCATGAGGACGGACACGTCAGCGTTGGAGAAACCTGCACTCACGAGCGCGTCCACGGCGCGCTCCGCACGTTCGACACTCGGATACAGCCCAAACACGGCGGTCTTCTTATCTGTCAATGTGATGCTCCTTGGTTACTTGTTCGAGCCCTTGTCGGGGGCAATGCTGATTTGATTGGTGACGCGTCCGGCACCCGCTACCTCGGTGGCCTTGGCCTCGACGGTTCTTTTCTCATCGACCGTCCTGACTGGTCCGTTCAACGTCACGTGTCAATCCTGAGTAATGACCTTCACGTTGTGCGCGTAGGTTGAAAGCGTCTTATCGTCCATGAGCGCGCGCCGGATCTTCTGCGTGATCTCCCGATCGTTGGTGTTTTCTTTCTGTTGATCGGCCGTCGCCGCTCCTTTGGCTCGATCGCGCTTGTTGACTTTCGTGTTATCAGGGGGCGTTTGTGCTCCTGCTGAGAACACGGGGACGAGCAAGGCGCCGGCAATGGTGAACGCGACGGCGATGCGCCGACCGCGATGCTGATGCATGCACACTCCTTTCGCGAGGTGACGGACTACCACTGTGAGCAACCGTCGACCACACGTTGCGCGGTTGTTGGTGGTTCGCGGAACGGCTACTGCAACTTCATGTCCAGGGCAGAGGCCGTGCGGAGAAGCGCCGCTGAGGCACCGCCGCGTGCCAGTTTGGCTTGGGACGTGCTTGGGTAAGCTGTCGCGTTCACGTGAGGTCGAGCATGTGAGCACATGGGGGCATATGTGGGCAAGCTTCCGGACAGCGCGAATGACGGCGAGCTGACGGCATCTGCGGCTTCCGCTCCGACGGCTGATTCGCGCGGTCCATCAGCTACGGGAGGTCGCGCAGAGGCTGCCGTTGAGGAGAACGTCCAGACGATCAAGGCATGGGAGCGCGCGATCCTGCTTGCGAGATCCAAGGCCGAGCAGGTCGGCGACTGGATCGCCTGTACCGCCGCAAGCGGACCAGTACTCCTGCTTCACGTCGTCTGGTTCACCTCGTGGGTGATCGCGAACGTCGGACTAATCCCCCGAGTCGAGCCGTTCGATCGGTTTCCCTTTCCGTTTCTGACGATGACCGTGTCGCTCGAAGCGATCTTCCTGGCGCTGTTCGTGCTCGCCAGCCAGAACCGGTTGGCCCGGCAAGCCGATAAGCGTAGTCACCTGGATCTGCAAGTCGATCTGCTTGCCGAACGCGAGATGACGGCGGTGCTGCAGCTGCTGCAAGACATCGCGCGACATCTCAACGTCAATACCACCGTAAGACCCGACCAACTCCGCGACCTTGCGAGGAAAACCGACCTTCGCGGCCTCACGAGCAGAATGGAGGAATTCTCCGAGCCCCAGCCGCTGGCGTCGCCGACGTCTGAAGTCGTCCGGTCTGAGGTCGCCAGCTGAACCGCGTGCGGTTGCGGGGGCCTTCGAGATCGCTCGTCTTTATCGCTGTCTTGCGTCAATCACGGGTCATCGCGCGCCCGAGTAGGAAGCCGAAGGCGGCCGCCACCAGCAAGGCCGGACCCGGATTGTTTTTCACGAGCGTTTTCACGTCCGTTTTCATGCGATTGATATCGTGGGTGCGCACGTAGTCAGCCGTGGTGTTCAGTCGGTCAGCGGCCGCGTGGGCGAACTCGCTCACCTTTTCGCCCCCAGGAAGACGGTCTGCTCGCTCATGCAGCGTCGACGCGGCCGTTTCGAGTCCGTCCGCGGTCGTCGCACGACGCCCGTCGATCGTCTCCACCGCCGTCCGGGCAATGTTCGAGACTTTGTCTTTCATCTGAGACGCCCGTTCCGAGAGCTCGGCGCCGACGCCCCCAACCGAGTCGCTAGTCGTCCGGATCGCATTCGATACGCGGTCCTGCGCCTGGTCTGCCAGGTCCTCCCCTGTGAACGCCACTCTGTCCGCCATGGATTCTCCCGATGAACCGCTCTTGTTCGGCATCGTCGTCACTCCTCTTTCGCGTATGCTCGCGCGCTGACTCGTCCCTCGTTTGTGCCGGCGCGAATCCCGCTCCGCCGCGAACACATGGAAGAACGCGGTCAGTTCGGCCATCGCGCTTGCCACCCTCGCAGAATGCCTTGCTGAACCTTGCATCGCGGATGCCACGTGCTCGAACCGACCGATTCGTACGTATGGCTCAGTTAAATTGCTATCCAGATTGGTCGTCAGGGTGTTTACGTGCAGTTGGCGGCAGACATGCTTCTCGTCGTCTCGATGGGAACCGCCTCGGGGTTCGGGCTTATACTCTACCGTTGGTCCACCGACGACTCCGCTTCGTCGCTGCACCGGTGAGCTCGGTCGACGGAGTGAGCTGATGAAGAGAAGCCGCCCTGCTCGCGCGACGCCCTCAGCCACGTCGGGCGGTGTAAGACACGACGAGCAACCTGCGGAAGAGTCGTTCCCCATTGTGGGAATAGGCGCCTCGGCCGGGGGCCTCGAGGCCTTCTCGGCTCTACTCAAGCACCTCCCGGCGGACACGGGCATGGGCTTCGTGCTCGTGCAGCATCTCGATCCGGGCCATGACAGCGCGCTTGCGCAGCTGCTCGGACGGGAGACCTCGCTCCCGGTTGACGAAGTCACGAACAACCTGCGTGTCGAGCCGAATCACATCTACAGCATTCCGCCCAACGCGAACTTGAGCATCGCGGCGGGCGTGTTGACGCTGCACCCGCGACCAAAGACGCGCGCACGACATCGGTCGATAGATTTTCCTGAAGTCGCTGGCAGAGGATCAGCGCGAGAGAGCGATCGGGGTGATTCTCTCCGGCGCGGCGACCGACGGCACCCTGGGCCTCGAGGCGATCGAGGCCGAAGGTGGGATTACCTTCGCACAGGATGACTCGGCGCGGTACGACTCGATGCCGCGCAGCGCGATCGCCGCAGGCTGCGTCGATTTCGTGCAGTCGCCAGGGGACATTGCGATCGAGCTCGCACGCATCGCGAAGCACCCGGCTGTCGCGGTCGCCACATCCGAATCCTTGACATCGCCGGAAAACGAACGCGCATCCGCGATCCTTCGAGCACTCGAGGGTCGTCGCGAGCGTGGTCGAAGGGCGATGTCGACAGAAGACACAGACACGCCGGCGCGAGGACGAGGGACGTCACGCACTGGTGCGAAACGTGCGCGCGCCGAGGCCGATCGTGGCCCGGTCGAGACAATCGGCGGCAGCGCTGAGGAAGGCTTCAAGAAGATTTTGCTCCTGTTGCGGAGCCACTCGGCGGTCGACTTCTCGTTGTACAAATCCAGCACGATCCGGCGACGCACTATCCGACGAACAGTGCTCACGAAGCACGACACCCTCGAACACTACGTCCGGTTCCTGCGGGGGAATGTGAAGGAACTCGATGCGCTGTACTCGGACGTGCTCATCAGCGTGACCGGCTTCTTTCGCAATCCGGACGCGTTCGACGTACTCGGGCGCAAGGTCTGGCCGGCTTTGCTGGGACAGCGCGTTGAGGAGCCGCTCCGCGTCTGGACACTCGGCTGTTCCACCGGCCAGGAGGCGTATTCCATCGCCATGTCGTTCATCGAGGCCGCGGAGAAGGCGTCTCGGATGCGCCAGCTGCAGATATTCGCGACGGAGCTCAACGACACGTTGCTGGACAAGGCCCGCCACGGTCTGTACCCCAAGAGCATCGCCCAGGATCTCTCGTCGGAACGGCTGCGGCGATTCTTTGTCGAGGAGGAGGGCGGCTATCGGGTGAGCAAGGCACTGCGGGACATGGTCGTCTTCGCGCGACAGAATGTCATCAACGATCCGCCCTTCTCGCGGATGGACCTCATTAGTTGTCGCAACCTTCTGATCTATTTCGAGCCGGAGTTGCAGAGGAAGGTACTCTCGATCTTCCACTACGCGCTGAAGCCTGGGGGTTTCTTGTATCTGGGCGCGTCCGAATCCGTCGGCGGCTTCACGGAACTCTTCGAGCCAGTCGACAAGAAGCACAAGATCTACGCAAAGAAAACGACGCCGACGCCCGCGTTTCACTTGCCGGCCAGGAAGCGCCATGGCGCGCCGGCCAGGGCCTCCCAACAGGTCGAGCTCGTTCAGCGTCGCCCCGATCGAGAAGAGACGGCCGGGATCCACGGAGAGCTCAGTGCCCAGCGCGAGGCTGACCGAGTTGCCATTAGTCAGTTCGCTCCCCCGGCTGTGCTGATCAATGCCGATCTTCAGATTCTGCAGTTCCGCGGGCCGACCGGCGCTATCTCGAGCCTCCGACCGGCAAGGCAAGCTTCGATCTGCTGAAGATGGCGCGAAACGGATTGATGCTGCCGCTGCGGAGCGCCATCAACGCAGCGAAGAAAAACAACAAGACGGCTCGTCAAGAGCACGTGCGGATCGGGGAGAGCGGCAAGACGCGGACGATCAACGTGGCAGTGATCCCGTTGAAGAATCTGCGAGAGCGTTGCTTCCTGGTGGTGTTCGAGGACGTCGAAAGGGCCGGACCCTCGGCTGCAACTTCTCGCGGAAAGCGTCGGGGCGTTGAGCCGTCATCCGGTCACGCACACCGTGCACCTCGCGCCGCAGAGTTGCGCCGCGTCGCCGCGCTGGAGGCCGAACTCGCCGAGACGCGCGAGTACCTGCAATTGATCCAGGAGGCGCACGAAGCGACGAACGAGGAACTCCAGGCCTCCAACGAAGAAGTCCAGTCCGCGAACGAGGAACTACAGAGCATCAACGAGGAACTGGAAACGTCCAAGGAGGAACTGGAGTCTGCCAACGAGGAGCTCACAACCGTCAACGAGGAGATGGCCAGCCGGAACACCGAGCTAAGTCGCCTCAACAGCGACCTGGTCAACGTCCAGACTTCGGCCCACCTGCCGATCGTGTTGCTCGGCCGCGACCTGACGATCGGCGCTTCAGCGTGCAGGCGGAGAAACAGTTCAACTTGCTGGCCTCTGACGTGGGCCGGCCGATCGGTCAGGTTCGCCACAATCTCGACATGCCCGACCTCGAGCCGTTCATCATCGAGGTCATCGACAGTGTTCGCGCGCGCGACCGCGAGGTGCAGGACAAGGACGGCCGTTGGTTCTCTCTCCGCGTGCGGCCGTACCTGACGCTCGACAACGAAGTGGACGGCGCGGTGCTGGTCATCGTGGACATCAATGACCTGAAGCGGAGCGAGTTCGCGATCGCCTCCGCACGCGACTATGCGGAAAACATCATCGGCACCATGCGCGAACCGCTGCTGGTGCTCGATCCCGACTTGCGCGTCGAGAGCGTCAACCGTGCGTTCTACCGAACATTCGGCGTGACGGCGGACGACACCATCGGGAAGTTCATCTACGAGTTGGGAAACCGTCAGTGGGACATTCCCGACCTCCGGGCGCTGCTCGAAGAGATTCTTCCCACGAACCACACCATCGACGATTTTGTCGTCGAGTGGGACTTCGAGCGCCTCGGGTGCATGGCGCCGGCGGAATCCGCGGCCGGATCGTCTTGGCCATCGAAGACATTACAGAGCGCAAGCAGACCGAGCAGAACCTGCGCGACAGCGAAGAACGCTATCGTACCTTGTTCGACCTGGGCCCCGTGGCCGTCTATTCGTGCGATGCCGCAGGTGTGATCCAGGAATTCAATCGCCGCGCCGCGGAATTGTGGGGTCGTGAGCCAGAGCCAGGGGACACCGACCAGCGGTTTTGTGGCTCGTTCAAGTTGTTCCGACCGGACGGCCGCTTCATGCCGCACGAAGAGTGCCCCATGGCCGAGGTCGTGTCGGGCACCATCTCGGAAGTGCGTGACGCGGAAGTGCAGATCGAACACCCGGACGGCTCGCGGGTGACCGTGAACATCCTGCCTCTGAAAAACGAGCGCGGAGAAATCACCGAGCCATCAATTGTTTTTACGATATGACCGAGCGCAAGCGAGCCGAGGAGGCGATGCGCGAGTCCGACCGGCACAAGAACGAGTTCCTGGCCATGCTCGCCCACGAGCTCCGAAATCCGCTCGCACCGATCCTCGTGTCGATCGACGTCTTGCGTCGAGCAAAGAGCGTCGAGGGATCACGTGAGGAGCGCCGGCAGGGCCGCGCTGTTGAAGCGGCGGCGGCCACCCACGACCTGCCCCGCCGCAGCGACCACGCGTTGGACGTGCTGCGGCGGCAGGTTGGCCAAATGGTCAGGCTCGTCGACGACCTGCTCGACGCCGGTCCTATCAGCCGAGGCAAGATCGATCTTCACCGAGAGCGGGTCGAGTTATCGTCCGTCGTCTATCACGTCGTGGAAGCCGTCCGCCCGATGTCCGAAGGTCGGAACCAGGAATTGACGGTCTCGTTGCCTAGCGAGCCCGTGTACGCCGACGCGACCCGGCTCGCTCAGATCGTGGGAAATCTCTTGAACAACGCCAGCAAGTTCACCGACCCTCGCGGTCATATCTGGCTCACCGTGCAGCTCGGCGAGGAATCCTCGGCGGATGGACCTCGAGTCGCCTCGCATCGATTCGTTCCCCATGTCGTCATACGCGTGCGCGATACGGGCATCGGTATCGCCGCCGATCAGCTTGACCACGTATTCGACATGTTCGCGCAGGTCGATACGTCGTTGGAACGCTCGTTGCCCGGGCTCGGCATCGGTCTGACGCTCGTGAAGACCTTGACCGAGATGCACGGCGGCACCGTGGAAGTCAGCAGCCAGGGTCTTGGTCAGGGAAGCGAGTTCGTCGTGCGCTTGCCGATTGCGGAACCAACGAGAAGCCCGGCGGTGCGACCCGCGCCGACCGAATCGGCGGCGGCAGCGCCGCTACGAATTCTGATCGTCGACGACAATCGAGACTCAGCGGCGATGCTCGCCACGTTGCTCAAGTTCACCGGGCACGAGACACATACCGTCCATGATGGCCTGGCGGCAGTGGAAGCCGCGACCGCACTTCATCCCGACGTCATCCTGATGGATATCGGTCTGCCAGGACTCAACGGCTACGAGGCGGCTCGGAAAATCCGCGAACAGCAAATCGAGAAGCGCGGTCCGCTCCTGGTGGCCTTGACCGGATGGGGGCAAGACGAGGATCGCCGCCGGTCCGAGCAAGCCGGGTTCGACGCCCATCTGGTCAAGCCAGTGGACGACGTCGTCCTCGGCAAGCTGCTGGCCGACCTCCGCGCTTAGGGCCGCGGGGCCTTGGGCGCTTTCTTCAGCAAATTGACGCGACGAAATCGCTTTGAAGCGAGGAGGTTCGCTGCGTGACCGCACGGCTCGATTTCGCCACCACACTCTTCGATGTCGACGGCACTCTCCTCGACAGCAATGGGACGCACGCGGACACCTGGACCGAGGCGCTGCGTGAGCACGGCATCGCCATCGACGCCGTATCGATTCGTCCCCTGATTGGAATGACCAGCTCTAGATTACTGTAGGCGAGAGGTTTCCACGGGCGCAGATGTGTCTGACGAGGGCACACCTGCTTGTGCGTCTTTTTGCTTGTTGTGCAACGGCGGGGTGATGCTGCTCCAGCGTCTCCATCGCCGCCTGCAGTCGGCGCCGGTGGATGTTCAGATAACGGCTCGTAGTCGTCAGGTTCGTGTGCCCGAGGATTTTGCTCACCACAGTGACCGCGCCCACGCCCCAGCTCCAGGGAATTGTCCCTTTGAACCATAGATCGCTTGAGATGGGTCTGACCGTTTGCAGGGCCGGGCTTTCAAGCCCCGCCCGCACGGCGGTCCACCGCGCCGCGCGCTGGCGATTGCGGTGGCGTCCGTTCTCGCGATGATTACCGCTTGGCCGCGAACTCCAAGTCGCGCTGAAGCTGGTCTCGCGTCCGATTGATTGTGTACCCCCAGCTCAGGAGTCCCGTTGGGACTTCGTTCCATCTGGCAGTGCGGTCGAAGAGGATGTAGGTATCCCACATCGCATCGACGCGCTGAGGGAACCTGCCGTCACCACCGCGTGACGGCTGCAGGGTGCGCAGGTTCACCATGAACCAGCGGCCCGCCGCCTTTGGTTCGTCCCACCGGTGTTCCACGCGACGATCCGTCAGCAGGTCCGACGGCCACTCGGATTCGGCGTCTCCGGGATACATCCGGAACCACACGGCAAACACGCGAACGTCAGCTTTCGGACGGCTCGCGAGCAGATCGTTTTGCGCCCACCGGGCGCCTGAAACACATGCCGGTCAAGTGGGCGACAGGAGGAAGATCAATCGTGGATGGCCGGCGCCGGCATTGAACCATTTCCTGAGCTCGTCGATGCCTTGCAGCCGCCGAAGGGTCGGGGCCTGCGCTCCCTGCGGGCTCGTCCCGAGGAGCACGCCAACCGCAATCAGCATGCAGATCGCCTGGAGCTTCGTGCTGATCCGCATTCCGATCGTCCTCATCAGCTCCCCGGCAGGCTGTTCGCTCTCTTACTTGCAGCCGATCGTCCCTGGCCTGAATCGTCAGTATATCGCCCGGCAGGAGTCCCTGCGATTCCGGCCGGACGCTGACTTCAGTGGCCGATGCCAATGAGCGGCCAGTACAACGGCACGAGCAGGAGCAGGATCATCGCTGTCACGATCGATAGAAGGGCGCCGACCTTCAGCATGTCGCGATTGGTGAAGTATCCGTACGAGTAGCCCACCACCAGCACCGCGGATTCGTAGATGAACACCTTCGGGCCGGCGCCGAACGTCCAGATCATGCCGAGCGTCAACGGATTGATGCCGTGCTCCCGCGCGAAGCTCATGAGGATCGGCAGCGACGTGGACAGCATGGCGATCTCGTTGCCGATCAGGATGTGGTACACGAATGCGGACCAATAGAGCACCTGCGTGGACACCCAGGTGCCCGTGATGTGCGGCTTCATCCATTCGAACAGCGCACCCGTGATCACATCGAGCGCCTTGGTCTGCACCAGCACCGCGCTGAGGCTCACCGCCGCAGCCACGAAGAAGATCGGCAGAAAATTGATTGTCCTGACATCCTTCGTGTCGAGCACTCCGATGCGGGGCAGAATCGCCACGAGCCCGATCCCGAGCCCGATCATGGGGGCAGGAATGTGGTGCAGAAAGTCCGTCATCCACAGGCCGATCGCGACGAGCATCAGAACGGCCGCCTTGATTTCCAGGGCGGACCACGGGCCCATCTGCTGACGCGCTGCCTTCAGAAAACCCTCTCCGCCCGGCAGGCTCGCCGTTTCGGGTGGGTACAGCCACAGGGCAAGTCGCCACGCGATGATCATCACGAGGATGTCGCACGGGAGGTACGCGAGGAACCACTGGCTCCACAACACGTCGACCTGACCGAACTTTTCGATCGCGCCGCGTGCGGTGATCGACGCCGCGCCTGCGATCAGCATCTTGTCGAAGATAGTGGCCTGGTAGACGAGGATGATGAACATTCCTCTGGCGATGTTGCTGCGCTTCTCGACACCGAACGCTTCGACGAGGCCCATCGCAATGGCCGCCATGATCACGACCCGCGCGATGCCAGAGGGCACCATCGCGGTCAGCAGGAAGTTCGAGACGATCAGGCCGAGCAGGAGCCGCGGATAGCTGTGGCCGATGCTGCCCATCACCACGTAGGCCAGACGGCGCGCGAGCCCGGACTTGCTTCCCATCAAGCCGAAACAGATCGCTCCGAACAGGAACCACGCGGAAGTGTCGGCGAAACCCGAGAACGCCGTCTCGAACCTCGCGACCCCGAACATCCAGAACAGGAAGCATCCGAGGATGCCGGCCACGCCATGATCGAGGACCTGGGTCATCCACATCGCGATCATGAACATCCCGATCGCGAGCGCGCTGTGCGCGCGTTCCTCGATCCCGAGCGGAAGCAGCCGGAAAGCGATGCAGCCCGCCGCGAGCAGCGCGAGCACCACCAGATTCCTGGAATCGGGCGAGAAGCCAGTGGAGGCGTCGGCCTCGCGGCCGGCGACGGCCGCTTGCGCAGATGTCGTCATGGATGAGAGAAGACAGCTTGGCTCTCGTCGTCGAGTGCCTCGCAAGCGGCCCGACCGGTCGCAGCGGTCGGGCCGATCATCGCTGGCAGGATACTGAAAAACGAGACCTCGCTCGAGAACCGAGAACGGAAGAACCCGAGAGCCTCACTGGCCGGCATTCCTGAGCGGCCTCCTGGCAGTCCGGTTACTGTCCGCCGCCTTTGGCAGTGGAGGGCGCCGGGGCCGGGGCGGTACCGTTGAACGTAATGCGCGACCCAGCCCCGGGGAAGTAGTGATCGTACGTGCCGTTGATCGCGCGGTTCATCAGCCCGATCGAGTACTTTCCAGGGTTCGGCGCGTAATCCTTCAGGTAGTCGCCCGGAGCATTGATGCCGGGCACTTCTGGAATCCAGTCCTCCGTGAGCAGGTAGTTCGGATCGCCATATCGCGAGGCCAACGCTCGCACCTCCGGATTGTCAAGGCTGGTCATGTGTCCCTTGTCGAGCACGTTCACCCACTTGTTGGCGTTCCGGAGCCGGACCTTGTAAGTCGTGAAATAGGTGTGCGTGTGCCAGCCGTGGTCGAAGGCGACGTTGTGTTCCTCGGTGAACTCCCGCCACTTCTTGGACTCCGTCGGCGCATCCGGATCGTGCCAGAGGCGGATACCGAGCCCCCAGTGAATGACGCCGCTGCGAATGCGCTCGTTGCTCGTATTGCCCGTCGCCGCGATCGGTAGAGGATGCCGGAAGCCTTTCGGATGCGAGCCGAACGCGATCTCGTAGAGGTACCAATACCCCGGCTCGTTGTGGTACGGGAACGTCAGCTCCTGAAGCCCCGGATAGTGCAGGAAGAGCTTCAAGGCTTCGCCCTGCGGGCCTCCTCCCTTCACGTCTACGATGAAGCCGTTCTTGAAGTACACCTCCCAGCGTGGAAAGAAGCCGCCATGCCCCTGCGTGCCGGCCAGCACGCCCTCGATCCGCGCAATGGGCTCGCGAGGCAGCCATTTCTGCTGGAACGCGGGATAGTTCACGAATGAGTAGCCGAATCTGCCGGTCGCCTGGTTGGGGAACATGTAGAGGTGACCGCGCTGATAGGCACCGGCTGCCCAGCGCTGCGCCATTTCGTCGGTGATGTCCGCGTGGAGATTCATGCCTTCGGGATCCGTCATCTCCACCCGATCGACGTAGACCAGCGGCTCGAGCAGCTGCTCTTCGGCGAGCTGCCACACGTCCCCGGCATACGTGGACATCTGGCTCTGCAGGTTATAGACGTTATCGGTGATGAACGTTCCGAGGAATTTGTCCTGCATGGGGTAGAGTTGACGGCGCAATCCGGTGCTGCCGCCGGCTCCCCAGAACACTCCACGCACTTCCGGGTGCTTCGTCAGGAACGCCTTGATGGCCTCGCCTGTTGCGTTCCGCCCGCGGTAGTCCCCCGTCCCTGCCGGCTGTGCGCCGGTGTCGGCGTCCTCCGCGCCTTCGCCGCGCGGCCTCTGTCGCTGTCCGGCCGCCGGTGCGGGCTCTGTGCCGGTCTCGCCCGGGAAGAGCTCCGCGTACAACTGAGGATTCTGTTTCTTCAGCCACGCCTTCGGCTGACTCGGGTCGGGGAACTGCCCCGTGATCCAGGAGGACGCCTGGTAGATGCCGGCCTGCTCGACGTTCTGGCCCTTGGTGCGCTGCTGACGCTGAGCAGCCGCCTGCTCCTTCGTCTGACCAATCATCTCGTAGACGTACTTGATGTGCGGGGTCACCTTACGCTCGACGAGCGCACGTTTGATCGCCTCGATCACCATCGGATCGGAGTCATTCGAGGCGACGATCAGGACCGAGTCCCCCGCCGCCAGAATGCCCATCCCCTTGCCCTGCAGCCCCGACTGGTTACGGACCAGGGCGCGCGCGGCTGGCATCAGGTCGTCGACGGAATTTGGCTTCTTGAAGTACGACGGCCACCGCGGTTCAGGGTATTTCTCTCCTCCCGCCCCCACGCGCGTCGCCGCTGTCGCCGAACCGGATCCGGCCGTGCCCGCGGTATCGGCTGCCGGACTCGTGGCTTTGCGGCACGCGCCTGTGACTACGGCCACGCTACAAAGAGCCGACAGCCACGCAATCCTCGAAGCATTCATATGGCAGCTCCTCAGCGATCCGTCCGGTTAAAGGTCTAACCTTTTGTCCGCGACATGTAACACCAACAGGTGGGTCGGGTCAACTCCGTTTGCGCGCCCGTACCGGCCCAGCTGAGCGTCGGCCACGCGCCCGAATCGACCGGAAGCCGGAGACCTGGTCGGGATTCAAATGGTATGACCTTTCGGAATGTGATATACAGCTGCGGCGCACGGCGGCTTTACTGAAGGATGTCGAGAATCAGCATTCTCCGGCGCTGCGAGCCCGCCACACACGTGAAACTCGAACGGCAACACGGGTATGAGGATCACGACGATGATCGAGAAACGCTCTTCGTGGACAGGCCTCGCATTGCTCCTGACGCTCGTCGTCGCCGCATCGGCACACGCGCAATCCCGCGGAACGATCTCCGGCACGGCAAGCGAC
>Ga0114129_10000473_pt1 | contig 48395 bp, 40 predicted proteins | sample RhiMetdeltSRZDD1_FD_80071 | JGI IMG/M metagenome (GOLD analysis project Ga0114129, IMG submission 80071) | Populus rhizosphere microbial communities from Tennessee, USA - Rhizosphere MetaG P. deltoides SRZDD1 (version 2) (version 2) | ecosystem: Host-associated > Plants > Roots > Rhizosphere >...
ATCTCGCGTGGCTCCAGGACCAGGTCCTCGCAGCGATTCGGCGGGGGGAAGAGCGAGCGGCCATCCAGCAGGCGAACCTGATCCCGCCGGGCCTTCCCGCCGACGATGTCCGCACGCATCAGCCGTATCTCCTGCTGCGCGAAAACGTGATCAACCGCTTGTATGACCAGAACGTCGGCTACTGGCAGCCCGACCTGCAGGGCGTCGACTATGTGAGCCGGGCAGATCGCGGAGCGCTTCTGGTCGATTATCTCGGCGTTTCCGAGGACCAGATGGTCGGCGCGGCGAAGCGGATGATCGCGGATGGGAACTATGCGCTCGCTGCGGAGGCGCTGGATTGGACGAGAGGCCGATTCGGCGCGAATCCGTCATTCCGGGACGAGGAGCGGCTGGCCTACGAGAAGCTCATGGAGAAGTACCAGGCGTTCAATCCGTTCAAATTCATCATCTACTCGTGGAAGGCCTCGTCTCCGCCGCCCTCCGGACAGGGAACCGGACTCCCCGCCGGCACGCCGGCCGCGCGTTAACCGGCCCTGGCCGATCGCTCGAAGAGCGGGCTCGCCCGCTCGGCCGCGGCGCGCGCGAGGTGGACGGCCGCATAGGCGCGCCAGGGCCGCCAGCGTTCCGACAGCGCCGCCAGCTCCGCGTCCGCGTCCGAGGGGAATGCGTCGGGCTGTCGGAAGGCTCGAAGCGCGACGTAGTCGGCGCCTGCCGGGGCGAGGCCCGCGACACCGGGAAGCGTCGCCTCGTCCAGGCGCGAGAGCGCGGTCTCGGCGGCCGCGCGAATCGCGCGCCCCGCGGCCGGTGAAAAACGCTCGAGCCGCGCTCGGGCGAGAGCCAGAGGCGTCGGGAAAACGGTCGTGAGGCGTTCGGAGTCGGGTATGTCGAGGCGCTCGCCGAACGCCCGAACGAGATCTTCCAGTTCGCCGGCCACGCTTTCCGCGAGGGATTCTCCGAGGATCGCCCGGATCGTCATCTCGAACGGATCCCAGACGCCCGGCACGCGAAGCCCCGGCCGCCGGTCGACGAGCTTCCGGAGCAGAGGCTCCCGGCGGAGGTGCCGCGCGATGGCCGCGGTGTCCGCGGACAGATCGAACATCCCGCGGATCCGGTGGGCGATCGGCAGCAGCGACACGGGTCCCGCGGACCGGACGCGAACGACGAGGACGCGCCGGCGCGGGTCGTTGCGCACTTCGAGGATGCCGTGCCGCCCGTCCTCCGCGAAGGCCCGCCGATATGCGCCGGCGGCGACGTCCTCGACACCCGCGATCGCCCGCGCCTGGAGAAACGTGAGGAGTGAGTCCCAGTCGTAGGGAGGGCGGTAGGGAAGCCGCAGCACGTAGTCATCGCCGGCGCGGCCCGCGTCCGGGCGGCGGCGCAGCTGCGACGGAGTCCGGCCGCACGTCGTGCGGATCGCGGCGTTGAAGCGGCGAACGGTGCGGAAACCGGCGGAGAGCGCGACGCGGGACATCGGCAAGTCGGTGTCGCGGAGGAGCCGCCGGGCGAAGGCGAGACGCCAGGTCTTGGCGACCGCGGTCGGCGAAACGCCGAGGTGGATCGAGAACAGGCGATGAAGCTGTCGCGCGCTCACGCCGAGGCGGTGGGCGAGCTCCGCGAGGCTCTGCTCCTGCAGGGCTCCCTCCTCGATCAGGCGGAGGGCCCGGCTCACGGTGCTCGCCGTTCCCTTCCACCGCGGCGTGCCCGGCGCGGCTTCCGGGCGGCAGCGAAGGCAGGGGCGGAAGCCGGCGGCGACGGCCTCCGCGGCGGACTGGAAATACCGCACGTTTTCGCGTCGCGCGTGCGGCGAGGGGCAGATGGGGCGGCAGTAGATGCCTGTCGAGAGAACGGCGATGAAGAACCGTCCGTCGAAGCGCGCATCTCGAGCGATGCGCGCCCGATCGCAGACCGCCGCGTTCAAGTGCATCGCAGGTTCAGCCTACTCCTCGCGGCGACTCCCGGATCGCCGTTTTCGGACGCGATAGTCGGAGGATTCTTGCGCCTCCGCGAAGCCCCTCGAATACTGGGAGCGGGTCATGGCCGGATTCGACACGCTGCGCGCATCGCCACCGCCCCGCGTTCCCACGGAGGCCTCGACCGCGGACGAGATCCTGGCGTGCGCCGAGACCCTCGGGATTCCCTGGCGGCGCGTGCTCGTGGAGGAGATCGAAGCCGAACAGAAGCTGCGGCGCTACTTAGCCGACGTGGGATCCGAGTGCCCCCTGGACTCGGCGCTGTCGATCCTGTCTCTCGCCGCCCAGCGGTCGTGGCGGGTGCGCGACCAGGTCGAGAGCCTCGCGGGCCAGGCGCGGGCCTCCGCTCGCGGCGCGCGCCGGGGGCTGCTTCGCTTCCTGCGGTCCCTCGCCGGCGATTCCGAGCCCGCCTCGGCCGCTTTCGCGCGCCAGTGCGGCTTCGCGTACCAGCGAATCCTGCTGCTCCAGCGCGCCCGTCGCTCGGCCGCGCGAAGCCGTGGAGCGATGCCGGAGCGGATCGCCTTCGTCTGCTCGTCGGCGCGCTGTACCTTCGAGGATGCCGAATGGGCCCTCCGCGAAGAGGCCTTGCCGCGGCGCGGACGACGCATGGAAGCCGCGGTTCGAAAAGTGCGCGAAGAGGGCTTCTTCGTTCCGCGGGCGCAGAGCGAGGCGCGCGCCCTCGAAGAGCTCCGGAAGATCGTCTTCGCCTCCGCCCGATCCGGAATTCGCGACGCGTCTTCAAGATCTCGCGCTTCGTAGCGCGTCTTAAGGAAATTCGTCCGGACGACGAACCTCCCGATTCCAAAGCGCTTCACGCGCAATCCGCTCTGATGGCCGCCGCATTGCTCCTGCTTCGTGCCCGGCCCCGGATCTCGGAGGCCAGGAGGAAATATGAGAACGAGAGCCTGGACGACCCTGATTCTGATCGCGATGGCGGCGGCACTGTCGGTGGCCGACCGCGCGGCCGGCGTGGAGCTGGCGACAAAGAAGAAAACGATCCGCTACAAGGTCGTCGTCCTCGACACGCTCGGTGGAACACAGGGCGCAGGCATCAGCATCAACAATCCCGGCTGGGTCACGGGTGTGTCGACCCAGGACGGCGACCTGACCGCCCATGCCACGCTGTGGCGCGATGACGAGACGGTCGACCTCCTCACGCTCGGCGGTCCCAACAGCGCCCTGGCCTTTCCGTCAAAGAACAATAATGGGGGCATCGTCGGCATCTCCGAGACGGACGAAGACCAGCCGCTCGGAGAAATCTTCTCCTGCGTCGCGTTCTTCGGGACTCCGCGCAGCGGAAAAGTCTGCCGCGGGTTCCTGTGGCGGGACGGGGTGATGACGGGGCTGGATCCCCTGCCGGGCGGCGACAACAGCTTCGCCGCCGGTGCCAACAACCACGGCCAGGTCGTGGGATGGGCGGAGAACAGCGTCCACGACACGACCTGTACCGCGCCTCAGGTCCTGCAGTTCCGGGCGGTGATCTGGACGAACGGCGGCGACGCCATCCAGCAACTCCCGCCTCTCGGCGACGACCACACCTCCGCCGCGGTGGCGATCAACGACAAGGGGCAGGTCGTCGGCATCTCGGGAATGTGCGACCGAGCCCGGGGGCGGCTCAGCGCGGTGCACGCGGTGATGTGGGAGAACGGCGTGCCGCGGAATCTCGGGGACCTCGGCGGGGTCGCCTGGAATACACCGACCGCGATCAACCACTACGGCGACAGTGCGGGCTTTTCGAACCTGCCCACCGACCCGCCCGGGGCCCTGAACGCCCACGCGGTCCTGTGGCCCCGGACGGGCGGCATCGTGGATCTAAAGACCCTGGGCGACGATCCGTTGAGCCTGGCCTTCGGGATCAATGCCCAGCGGCAGGTCGTGGGCCAGTCGATCGGCGCCGACGGCAGCCGCGCCTTCCTCTGGGAGGACGGCGTCCTCATGAATCTGAACGATCTGGTCGAGGACGGCTCGCCGTTCCTGATTTTTGCCAACGACATCAACGACAAGGGAGAAATCGCGGGGCAGGGCTGCACGGACTGCGCCTCGGGCGCGACCTTCGCGGTCAAGCTGATTCCGCAATAGTTCGAAGGACGCGGGCGCTTCGCGCCGTCTCAGGTCGTTCGAGATAGATTCGGGCTCCGAGCAAAGGAGCAGACCGATGACGTTGAAAGAGATCTTTCTCGCCGACATCGAGCGCGAAGTGCCCGCGAGCCGCCGGGTTCTGGAGCGCGTTCCCGAGGGACGCTACGACTGGAAGCCGCACGAGAAGTCGATGAAGTTCGGCTATCTGGCCACGCTGGTGGCCACGATGCCGTCCTGGATCGACGCCATGGTCAATCAGGACGAGCTCGACTTCGCACCCAAGGGCGGATCGAATTACAAGCCGCCGGAGCTGAAGACGTCGAAGGATCTCCTGAAGGCCCTCGAGGATTCCGTGGCGAAGGCGCAGGCCGCCCTGCGGGGGACGACCGACGAGCACCTCAAGACCAACTGGAAGCTGAAGGCGGGAGGCCACGTCGTGACGGATCTGCCGCGACACGTCAACATTCGCGACGGCGTTCTGAGCCACTGGGCGCACCACCGCGGGCAGCTCACGGTCTACCTGAGACTCGTCGGCGCCTCGGTGCCGCCCGTCTACGGTCCGACAGCGGACGAAGGCCTCGGAGGCTAGAAGGCGATGGAGACGCTTCATCTCGCGCAGATCAACATCGCGCGTATGCGCGGGGCCCTCGAGGACCCCGTCATGCGCGGCTTCGTCGCGCGGCTCGACGAGATCAACGCCCTCGCCGACGGGAGTCCCGGATTCGTCTGGCGGCTGCAGACCGACGCCGGCAACGCGACGTACCTGCGGCCGTACGACGACGAGCGGATCATCATCAACATGAGCGTCTGGAAGTCGATCGAGGACCTGCGCCGCTTCGTCTACCGGGGCGATCACGCGGAAGCGTTGCGCCAGCGCGCGGAATGGTTCGAGAAGCTGGAGCAGCCCGTCGTCGCATTGTGGTGGGTGCCGGTCGGGCACAAGCCATCGATCGACGAAGCGAAGAAGCGCATCGCGCATCTGCAGGAGAGTGGACCGACGCCATTCGCGTTCACTTTTCGAACACCATTTCCTCCCGACGAGCAGGTCGTTCTGTCCACCGACTGGTCGACGTTCGAACGCTGCTCCGCAGTTTGATTTGCTTCGCGGACCGAAAGGGCTAGAATTATTTCGGGTGGGGCCGTTCGAGGCCGAGGCGGGCGCCGATAGGCGCCCGTTCTCTTGATGGCGCGGTTACCTCTTCTTCTTCTCCCGGAACCGTCGCTCTCCCTGCTCGACGAGCGTCTCCGCCCGCCGGCGACCGGATCGGCGGAGAACGCGAAAGATTCTTCCTCGCTCCTCGTTGTACGAGACGAAGAAGCGTTCGATCTCGCCGAGCAACCGGTCGGGGATGTCCGAGAGCGCCTTCCACGCGGCGTAGGTGCGCGACTCGGCCGCGGCTCCGATCAGCCGGTCGTTGCGCCCGGTCTTGCCTTCGACGGTCTGCTCGGCTTCGAGCGCGCCGAGCAGGCGCACGGGAACCAGGCAGCCGGCAAACGTCGGCTCCTCGATCAGGACGAGCACGTCCATCGGATCGCCGTCCTCGGCGAGAGTTCGCGGGATCGAGCCGAAGTCGAACGGAAAGACGGCTCCCCCCGGCAGGATGTGAGAGATCGTGTAGCAGTGCTTCTCGACGTCGAACTTGAACTTGATCCGGCTGTCCCTCGGAGTGTCCACGACGACGTGGAGGAGGCGCGTGGAGCGGTCCCTCGCAGGAAGTGTCTCCAGGAGATGATCCGTCTTTCCGGTCATTCCATCTCCTCTCCGGCGCGCGTCACGAGCGCCACGTGTTCCAGTAGATCTCGATCCGGCGCGTGAACGGACCCGCCTTTTCCGCATAGACGAGCTCGCCCAGAGGCCGGGCCGCGGCCTTGAGCTCCGCGCGCCGCCGGTCGATCAGCTCCAGTACGGTCCCGATGCCGTGGGCTCCCGAGACGAGCTTCGTCGAGCCGGTCAGCGTTTTCTTCAGCTCGGCGAAATCGTGGTCGTCGCCGAGCCGGTCGGTCAGATCGTGCAGCGCCTGCTCGACGTCCTTCATCGCCTCGGGCCAGACCGGCTGGAGCAGCTCGGTGCCGTAGCGCAGGTCCTTGGTGCGCTTTCGCCACTCGTGAAAGTCCTCGTCGATCTGCGACGCGTAGGCGCGGGCCTCGGACCTGCGGCCCTGGCGATAGATCGTCCGAAGCCCCGCCGCGAGGCCGTCGAATCCCGGCTTGCGGATCGGCCATGCGGGAATGCGGCGCCTCAGCGTCACCAGCTCCCGGCGGATCGGCGAAAACGCCGGTTTGCGGCGCAGGGGGCGCAGGGCCGCTCCGCGCCGGTCCTCCAGCCGTTTTTTCACCGGTACGACGCCGTCGGAGGGGAAGTCCTTTTCGTAGGCTTCGCGCAGGCGATCGAGGGTGGAGGCGCGGATCGACGCGTCCCTCGCGGCGGCCAGGCGGCGCCCCAGGCCGCGGAGCGCTCCGTTTTCACGATCGTAGACTTGCTCGCCGATCTCGTCGCGCACCAGCCGCAGGACCGCCCGGATCCGCTTGAAGTGCTTGCGAAGCTCGTGGACCGCCGTCTCGGGATCCGCGGCGCCCTTCTTGACGAGCTTAAGAGCCTCGTCGATCTCTTCCCGGACGACCCGCCGGACGCCGGCGGCGGCGCTCTCGTTCTTCTTCAGCCGAAAAGCCATACCGTCCTCGTCTCCGTGTTGGTCTAAGCAAAAGATGGACCGCCGTGCGGTTCGCACGCCTCCGGTGTATTCTCGCCGGCCGGCGATCGGTCTCGTACAAAAGGAGGTTCGAATGTCCCGCAAGCTTCTCGTTCTCGCCGCCGCCGTGCTGGCCGCGGCGGCGCTCTCCGCGCTCACTGCCCCGGAAGTCGGCCAGCCCGCTCCTGCGTTCACGCTGACCAACCAGGAAGGCAAACCCACGAAGCTCGAGGACTTCCGCGGAAAGTGGGTGGTCCTCTACTTCTATCCGAAGGATTTCACCACCGGCTGTACGCTCGAGGCCCACAACTTCCAGCGCGACCTCGCGAAGTACCAGGCGGTCAACGCCGTGATTGTCGGCGTCAGCGTGGACACGGAGAAGTCCCACAAGGACTTCTGCGCGAAGGAAGGCTTGAACTTCGTGCTCCTCTCCGATCCGGACGCGAAGGTCTCAACAGCCTACGACTCCCTCATGGAATATGAGGGCACGAAGCTCTCAGCGCGGAATACGTTTCTGATCGACCCGCAGGGCAAGATCGCGAAGACGTTCATGAAAGTCTCACCGCCGAATCACAGCGAGGACGTGCTGGTCGCGCTCGCGACCCTGCAGAAGAAGAAGTAGACGCGCCGGGCTACGCCGGCTCGATGCGGAAGTCGTAGCAGCCGGCCGGCGTGTCGCGAACCAGAACGTAGTCCACGTCCGGCCGCGCGAGCATCCGGGCGACCGTCGGCTCGACGTCAGCGCCCGTGGCGTGTTCCTCGGCCCGCTGGTGCCGGCCCCTGCCGTAGGCGACCAGTGTGAGGTCGTGGCCCAAGATGTCGGCGGGGAAGCCGGCGTCCTCGGGATACCGGGGGCACTCGTCTTCGTGGACGAAGACCGGTCCGGGAAGAGGGAACTCCTCGATCCCGAAAAACGGATCCAGGGTAAAGAGAAGCCGGCGCTCGACGCCGATCTCGAAATCGCGCAGGCACGACCAGCAGGGACCGTAGCCGGTGGCGACCTCGGCGTGAACGGGATGCCCGTAGCCCGGAGACTTGCGCGTCTCGCGGACCTTTCGGGCGACCTTTTCGCTGACGGCCAGCACGCGGTACGGGGTCATTGCGTCCTCCCGCGGCCCGAAACACGGCCCCGCGTCGGAAGGTTGCAGGCGGGAGGGGAATTAGTTGACAAAAGCAACTAATTGCGAGAGGCTTTTCATGTGGACTTGGAGCTCGACCGCCGGATCGCCGCGGTGCGGCGCTTCAATCGCTTCTACACGCAGGAGATCGGAGTCCTCGAGGACGGGCTTCTCGCCAGCCCGTACTCGCTGACCGAGGTCCGCATCCTGTACGAGCTGTCGGTCCGCGGGAAGGCGACGGCTTCCGAGCTGGGCGGCGATCTGGGGCTGGACGCCGGTTATCTGTCCCGGATCCTCAAGGCGCTCCGGCGCGACGGCTTGATTGCGCGCCGCCGGTCCGAGGAGGACGGCCGCCGCGGCGAGCTCTCGCTGACGAAGAAAGGCAAGGCGACCTTCGCGCCGCTCGACCGGCGTTCGCGCGACGCGGTCGCGCGGATGCTGGCGCCTCTTTCCGACGCCGAGCAGGATCGCGTGGTCTCCGCGATGGGGACGATCGGGAGCGCGCTCGGAGAGAAGCCCGCGTCGGCCGGGGAGCCGATGCTCCGACCGCCGCGCCCGGGAGATCTCGGCTGGGTCGTCCATCGCCACGGCGCGCTCTACGCGCAGGAGTACGGCTGGGGAGAGGATTTCGAGGCGATCGTCGCCGAGATCGTGGCGAAGTTCGGCGCGAGCCACGACGCCGCGGCCGAGCGCTGCTGGATCGCCGAGAAGGACGGCGCGATCGTCGGATCGGTCTTCCTCGTGCGCAAGTCGAAGACCGTCGCCAAGCTCCGCCTTCTCTACGTCGAGCCTGCGGCGCGGGGCCACGGGATCGGCGGACTCCTGGTCGACGCGTGCGTGCGCTTCGCGCGCGCGGCCGGATACCGGCGCGTCACACTGTGGACGCAGAGTAACCTCGCCGCGGCGCGCCACATCTACGAGCGCGCCGGCTTCGTTCTGACGCACAGCGAGCCCAACTCCATCTCCGGCAAACCGACCATCGCCGAGACGTGGGATCTCGCGCTGTAACTCTTCGAGAACCCCAGCCGGCGTGGCATAATCGCCGCAAGCACTCCATGGGCCCTCGATGAGCACGAAGCCTCCGTCGCAAGAAGGCCACGTCGACCCGTTTCCCGAAGACGATCTCGAGGGATTCCATTCTCCCGAGCCCTGGAAACAGGACGGGCGCTACGTGCGCGACGCCTCCGGGGCGATCGTCGTCCGGGGACGCTCGTTCGCCGACGCGCGGCGCATCGTCGCCGCGATCAACGCGACGCGTGAGATTCCCACCGACGCGCTCGAGCACTGGCGCGCCGAAGACGTCTCCGACCCGCGTACGCGCCCTCCGCTCGAGGTCTTCGAGGAGCTCGACCCGGTCCCGTCCCGTTTCGCGGTGACGCCGCCCGATCGCCGCACCGGCGAGCGGCGCAAGGGCGAGCGGCGAAAGGAGGCGCCGCCCTTCGAGGATGGCGCGCTCCCGTTCGACCGGCGGGTCATGGACCGACGGATCGCAGAGCGGCGCGTCGCACCGGCCTGACGGGCCGCGGCCGCGTCAGCGCGAGGCCGAGATCGACTGGCGGACCGCGCCCAGATGGTACGCCGCGTGCGCGATCGCTCCGATCGTCGTGGAGAGCTCGACTCCATTGGCCGACGGCTCCTTCTCGATCGCCTCGAGAAGCGACGCGTACTGTTTGCGGAAGTTCCGGCGAAGGGCCGCCCAGGCCGGCTCGTCCACCGTTTTGACCTCCCAGCTCCTGTTCCAGTCTCGAGGCTCGCGGTCGCCGCGCAGCCACGCGCTCGACATCTCGAGGTGGAACCCGGCGTGGTGCGCGTGACCCGCGACCGTGGGCCCTCCCGGACGCATCGGCCGGGACGCCTCGGCCGCGGACAGCGTGTCGAGGACGGCGAAGAAGCCGGCCTTCGGATCGTTGTCGATGAAGTAGGTCGAGGGGCCGCTCGGTCCCTCGAAGGTCTCACGCAGCAGGGTCGTCGTGGCCGAGTCGATCGTCGTTGGAGCGGACATGGGTACCTCCCTGAGCCGAAATAACACCGCTCTGGGTCGAATGGTTGCTGAGGCTGTCATCCCGAGGCCGGCAGCCCGAGGGATCCCGTGCTCGACGAGCCCAGTGGCGATCAAGTGCGGTATCCCTCGCTGCGCTCCGGATGACGGCGTTGTGAAACCCTCGGCGGACGGGCCTTCGAGGGGCCACCGCGCATCGGGTATCTTGACGGCAGAGGAAAGGGGGACTCGATTTGATCAGCCGAGCTCTGTTCGCATCGCTCCTCGTCGCCGGGGCCGCCGCAGGTCCCGTCGCCGCCGCCGAGAATCCTCCCTCGCTGTTGGAAGCCGGCGAGTTCGTGAAGATCTACGACCCGAGCGTGGGGGAGCATGAGAAGTGGTACATCAACGACCACTGCTTCATCCGGGGCCAGGACGGGACCTGGCACCTTTTCGGCATCACGCACGCCGAGCCCTCCGACGCGGTCGACGAGGACAACTTCGCCCACGCCCGCGCGCGAACCCTGACACAGCAGCCCTGGGAGAAGCTCCCGTTCGCGCTGTCGGTCGCGCCGAAGGCGCCGTGGCGCGAGGAGCATCTCTGGGCGCCCCACGTCGTCTTCCACGACGGCGTCTACTACATGTTCTATTGCGCCGGCGCGAAGGACCACACGAAGTACAAGATTCACCTCGCCACGTCGCCGGACCTGGAGACCTGGACGCGCCACCCGAAGAACCCGATGGTCGTGGACGGATTCGACGCCCGGGATCCTTTCGTGACGCGCATCGGCGACGAGTGGGTCATGTACTACACGGCCACGAGCGCGCCGTCGGGGGGCCATCACGTCGTCAAGTACGCCACGAGCCCGGACCTGACGAGCTGGAAGATCCGCGGCACCGTGTTCACGGACCCGAGCCAGGGCAAGTACGGCGGCCCGACCGAGTCGCCCTTCGTGGTACACCGCGGCGATCGCTGGTACCTCTTCATCGGCCCGCGCGACGGCGACCGGGACGTCTTCGACGGAACCGACGTCTTTGCGAGCACCGACCCCTTCCACTTTCGCGTCGAGGACCGCGTCGGCCACATCGCGGCCCACGCCGCCGAGGTCGTCCAGGACGTGGACGGGAGGTGGTACGTCAGCCGCTGCGGCGCGCAGCGCGGCGGCGTGTACCTGGCGCCCCTGACCTGGAAGGACGGTCCGGCGGCGAGCGCCCCGGCGCCGCCGGCGGGTTTCTCGGAGCAGGTCGACCGCGCCGTCGAGGAGATCCTGGCGTCGTCGGGCGCGCCGAGCGCGTCGGTCGCGATCATCGAGGACGGGAAGGTCACGCACGCGCGCGCCTACGGGAGGGCGCGCCTCGAGCCGGCCGCGGCGGCAACCCCCGAAATGCGCTACGCCATCGGCTCGGTCAGCAAACAATTCACGGCGTCCGCGATCCTGATGCTCGCCGAGGAAGGCAAGCTCTCGCTCGACGATCCGGTCGCGCGGTTTCTCCCCGAATTGACGCGCGCGCGGGAAGTGAAGATCCGGCAACTGCTGTCGCATACGTCCGGATACCAGGACTACTGGCCACAGGACTACGTACCGCTCTTCATGCAGAAGCCGGCGACGGCCGCTGAGATCCTGAGCCGCTGGGCCAAGCGCCCGCTCGACTTCGAGCCGGGCACGCAGTACCAGTACAGCAACACGGGCTACGTCGCCGCCGGCCGCATCGTCGAGAAAGCGAGCGGCATGCCCCTCCTGAAGTTCCTCGCCACGCGGATCTTCGTCCCGCTGAAGATGGAGAGCGTGTGGGACGTGGATCAGAGCGGCCTGAAGGACCCCGACCCGGTCGGATACATGCGGTATGCGCTGGGCCCCCCGCGCGTCGCGCCCAAGGAGGCGCCGGGCTGGCTCTTCGCGGCCGGAGAGCTCGCGATGACGGCGCAGGATCTGGGACGCTGGAACACCGCGATGCTCGAAGGCAAGCTGCTGCGTTCCGCGTTGTGGCGCCAGATGCAGCGCGAGGTCCTTCTGGCCAACGGCCTCGGGACGGGATACGGGCTGGGCCTGTCGATCGGCAGCGAGGCGGGGCACCGCATGCTCTCCCACGGAGGCGAGGTCTCGGGATTCACGGCGTCCAACTCCGTGTTCCCCGACGATCACGTCGCGGTTACGGTGCTCATGAACCTGGACGCGAGCGACGCGACGTCGGATCTGGCCAAACGCGTCGCGAACCTGGTGTTCGCGAAGAAGGAGGGATCGACCTCGGCCGAAGCGCGCGCCCGCTCCGTGTTCGAGGGTCTCCAGCGCGGAACGCTGGACCGGTCGCTCTTCAGCGAGGACGGCAACGCCTACTTCGACGAGACAGCGGTCCGCGACTTCGCCGACAGCCTCGCGCCGCTCGGAGCGCCCACCGCCGTGAAGCAGACCAACCGCCGTGAGAGAGGCGGGATGACCTACCGGAATTTCGAGGTCGAGTTCCCCAACAAGACGCTTCAGATCTGGGAGCGCGATCTTCCGGACGGACGGATCGAGCAGTTCCAGGTGATGCCGAAAGCGACGCCCTAAGCCGGCAGGCCCGACAGGATCTTCTGGAAACGCGGCGTCCCGCGGAGGCTCTCCAGATCGTCGTCCGTCTCGATCAGGCGCCGGTCACGGAATCCGGAAGCCACGGCGCGATCCAGCCAATCCAGCGCCTTGTCGGTTTGCTTGAGCACCGCATAACCGCAGGCCACGTTGTAGAGGTCGATGGGCGAATCCGCGCCCATGGCCACGGCCTTCTCCAGGTTTTCGGTTGCCTGGGCCGCCTCGCCCGAGTAGGCCTGGGAGAGACCGAGGCGCATCCGGGCGGTCGCGTCGTCGGGATGGGTCTTCGCGTAGTCGGCGTAGGCCTTCGCCGCGGCGCCGTACTCGCGGCCGAACCAGTACGCCAGCGCCTGGCGCGCCGGGGCGGGCGTGCGAAGTGCCGGCGGCGGCGCGAAGACGAGTCGCACGAACTCGACGGTGTCCTTCACGATCCGGCGGCTCTCCTCGGTGTCGTCGAGGACGTCGAAGGCATGATGCGAGGTCGGCGCGTTGACCATGATCCAGGGAGCTCCGGCGGAGACGGCGCGGGCCCAGAGCGCGTCGATGCGCGCGTTCAACCCCGGATTGTCCTTGCCGGCGCGCGCGTAATAGATCGGCAGGTCGGTTCGGATCCTCACGTCCTTCGCGTCGCCGTAATAGACGACGGCGCCCTTCACGCCGGGATCCGCGCCGTCCATCAGAAACGGCAACCCCGACACGACGTTGCCCGAACAGACCCAGGCCGCGATACGGTCGGCGTCGACGCCGAGCCGGGCGCCGTCGCTCCGAAGAAACCGGAAGAGGTCGGCGATGTCGATTCCGGACTTGTCGAAGGGGCCGCGCGCGTCGAAGGTCACGGCGATCCAACCGGAGGCGGCCATCAGCCGGGCCCACGAGCGATAGACCGGCCAATCCTTCAGGTGATTGTCGGGCTGATCGCCCACGCCGTTGATGAAGACGACCGCCGGAAGGCGGGTGCCTTCTCGGAAGTCGGCAGGGTAGTAGAGGTCGAGCTTCAGGTCCCCGGCGCCGGTCTTCTTGTATGGGATCCCGGGCTTGACGGTGACTTTGTCCATACCGGGGACCTGGTAGACCAGCTCCTGGTCGGTCACGTTGTGCTCGGGGCGAGGCGGCGAAGGCAGCGCGGCGAGAGTGGAGGCGAAGAGGGCGGCGAACCAAACGACGCAAACGGCGCGCATGGGAACCTCCGCCGATTTCTTACGGCGTCGGCGGAGTCGAGTTTTCACCGGGGTGTTTTTGGCGTACGATTGCCAGCGCCAATCGAGAGGAGACATTCCCCTATGCGTCGTTCCGGAGTCCTCGCCGCGGCAGCTGTGTGCGCGGCGCTATGGTCGGTATCGAGTCTGGAGGGTCAGGCCTCGCCGAAGAAGGCGGACGCCCCTTCCGCGAAGAAGGTCGAGCGCGGAAAGTACCTGGTCACGATCCTCGCGTGCACGGATTGCCACACTCCCAAGAAGATGGGGCCGAACGGTCCGGAAGAGGACCCCACCCGCTTCCTGAGCGGCCACCCCGAGGGCACGAAGGTGCAGCCGCTTCCGAAACTGGCGGATACGCCCTGGATCGTCGCGACCAACGGTGACATGACCGCGTGGACGGGTCCCTGGGGAGTGAGCTATGCGATCAACCTGACGCCCGACGAGAACACGGGCATCGGAAGCTGGTCGGAGGCGACGTTCATCGGCGCCATCAAGACCGGTAAGCACATGGGCGCATCGCGGCCGATTCTGCCGCCGATGCCGTGGCCGGCGTATCGGAATCTGAGCGACGAGGACCTCTCCTCGATCTACGCGTACCTGCGCACGATCAAGCCGATCCGCAACCGCATTCCGGATCCCGATCCGCCCGCCGCGCCGCCTGCGGCTGCCGCGAAGCCGGCGCGGTAGACACGCACCGCCCCCTCACCCTTACCCTCTCCCCCCGTAGGGGGGAGAGGGAATGCTTTAGAGATCCCCTCTCCGCCAGTGGGGGAGAGGGCCAGGGAGAGGGGTCTCTACGGCCCCTCCAGTTTCTTCAACGCCTCGACAGAAGACTGAAGCTTCGGATCCAGCTCGACGGCCTTGCGATAGGCGGCGATCGAGGCCTCCCTGTGGCCGGCCTTCGCCTCGAGCTCGCCCAGGCTGTCGTAGAGGTTCGCCGCCTTCGGGTGGAGCTCGGTGGCGAGGTGCAGGGTCTGTATCGCGGCGTCGAGCTTTCCCGCGCCCGCCAGCTGGTACGCCATTCCGTTGAGAAAGTCCGCGCTCGTGTAGCGCTCGCCCTCGTCTAAGGCGCGCGCGTTCTGCAGGGTGGTGCGCGCCTGTCTCGTCTCTCCGAAGCAGAGCTGCGTTCCGGCCAGTGAGGCCGCCGGCGCTGCGGCGCCGGGGTAGAGCGCGGCATTGAGGCGCGCGGCCTCGAGGGCCGGCTCTTTCCGGCTGTTCTCGCAGTTCGCGCGGGCGACGTCGGCCAGCTCCGACGAGAGATCCGGATAGATCGAGGCTCCGGCGAAGGTTTGACGCAGCCGCCCCGCGTCGACCGGCTCGAAGAGCGTGACTGCGGTCGTGCGGGTGTAGTCGTCGAACGTGCGCGGCCAGTCCCGATTCCATAGCGCGACTTCCTTCTCGATTGCCGGAGAGAAGCGATACGCGCGAGGGATCGCGGCGTCCCGGCGATATGCCGCGATGTAGTCGGCGAAAAACGCCGCCGGTCCGCGCGCGTGATACGCCTCCAGCGTCCCCGGGCCCCCGCGCTCGGCGAGCACTTGGGCTATCGACGAGCCGACGGCGGTGAAGGGCTCGCCTTCGGAAGGTTGGATCCCGCGGTCGCACTTGTCGGGGGAAGCGCCCGCCTTCCGAGGCTTCGGCGCGGCGCAGGCGTTGAAGAACAGAAAGGCCCGCTCCAGCGACTTCGCGTCCCGCGCGGCAGCCCCGTCCTTCTCGTACTCCGAAAAGCCGTACACGTACGTGTCGCGCAGGGCCGCGAACGACGCGCGTGCCGTCCGGTCCGCAACGTAAGCCGCGGAGCCGTTGGTGAAGTCCCAGCGTTCGCCGAAGACCTGGGCGACGAGGGCCTGGACGTACCAGTAAGGCCGGCCGGCCTCGAAGTTCGTGGCCAGGGCGATCGCGGCGTCGCGGCCGGGGATGACGGCCACGAAGGTCCGCGTCTCGTTCTGCGATCCGCTGTGGGAGAACATGTACCGGCCGTTCTGCGGATCGACGCCCCAGCCCATGCCGTAGTCGGTGAGCGTCCCGTCGGCGAGCCGCATGGGGGTCGTCATCTCACGGACGCGCGCCGGGGAGACGAGCCGGCCGTCCGTGAAGCCGCGCGCAAACTTCAGGAGGTCCAGTACGGTCGAGCGCGTGCCCCCTCCGGCGAACCGGCTGGAGACATCCACGAACTCCGAGTTGCGCAGCGTTCCGTCCTCCCAGTCGTAGCCGCGGACGCGGTTGGGGATGATGGCGGCGGGATCGTCCATCCGCGTGTCCTTCATGCCCACAGGCGACCACACGTGCTCGCGCATGTAGTCGCCGTAGCTCTGGCCGGACGCGCCCTCGACCGCGGCGCCGAGCAGGTTGAACCCATACGACGAGTACCGGTACTTCGTCCCCGGCTCGGCCACCAGGTCGTAGTCCTTGAAGATGTCGATGGCTTCGCGCGTGGTCTTGTGCTCCTTGATGTGGAGCTCCTTCTCGAAGTTCTTGTAGTGCGGGATCCCGCCGAGGTGGCCCAGCAGCTGCCGCACCGTCACCGGATGGCTCTTGCGCGGGAAGTAGGGCACGTAGGTCTGGATCTCCGCGTCGAGATCGATCTTCCCGGCGTCGGCGAGCTGGACGATCGCCACCGCCGTCATCGGTTTGGTCACCGACGCCAGTCGAAACGACGCGTCCGGCTTCATCGGCACGGCGTTCTCAACGTCGGCGTACCCGAACGCCCGGGCCCAGATTTCGTCTCCGATCCTCAGCGCGATCGCCAGCCCCGTCGTGTGCGTGGCCTCCATCTGCTTGCGGGCGAGGTCCTCGAAAGCCGCGAGCCGCGGACCGTACTTCTCCTCGAGGGACTGTGCGCGGGCGGAAGCGGCGCTCGTCAACAGGGCGAACAGGACGAGGCCCAGGGTCGACGATCGGCGCATGACCACCCCTTTTCGGCAGGAGACGATACTTCGGAGCGCCGGATTTCCGGTATTGGGCCTAAACGGGCAAGCCCCTTGCACGGTCTGTGCTCGGGCTGAGTGTCCCGCAATGGGCCCTCGCTTCCCCAGAGTGAAAGGACTCGACGGCATTGCCCTCACAACGAGCGCAGACGGGTATCCGGGGCCTCGACGACGTCCTCACCGGAGGTCTTCCCCGAGGGCGCATCTATCTATTGAAGGGGGCGGCGGGCGCCGGAAAAACGACGATGGGCCTGCAGTTCCTGTTGAACGGCGCGGCGCAGGGAGAGAGTGGCCTGTACGTCGCGCTCTCCGAGAATCGCCCCGAGCTCGAAGAGGTCGCGCACTCCCACGGCTGGGACCTGGACGCGATCGAGGTCCAGGAAATGGTGGATTCCGGGGAGGTCCGCGTCGAGGATGACAACACTCTCTTCCTGCCCGCGGAAGTGGAGCTCGGCGAGACGACCCGGAGGATCCTGGAAGCGGTCGAGCGCACCGGCCCTTCGCGCGTCGTCATCGATTCGCTGTCGGAGATCCGCTATCTGGCGGGGACCGAAGTCCGGTACCGCCGCCAGGTCATGGCGCTGAAGCAGCTCTTCATGTCGAAGAACTGCACGGCGTTTCTCGTCGACAACGAGGTCGAAGGAGCCGGAAGCACGCTGCTCGAGTCGATCGCACACGGCGTGCTCCTGCTCGAGCAGATCTTTCCCAAGTACGGTCCGGAGCGGCGTCAACTGCTCGTCACCAAGCTCCGCGGAGTCAAGTACCGCGGCGGCTTCCACGACATGCGGATCAAGACCGGCGGGCTCGCCGTGTTCCCTCGTCTGATCCCGGAGGAGCACCGCAAGCCCTTCTCGCCGGAGGCGCTGTCGAGCGGCCTCTCGGAGATCGATCGGATGCTCGGCGGCGGGCTCGACCGGGGGACCACGACGCTCGTCATGGGTCCGGCGGGAACCGGCAAATCGGTGTTGGCGACCCAGTACGCCACGGCGGCCGCTCTGCGGGGCGAGAGTTCACTGTTTCTGATCTTCGAGGAGAGCCGCGAGACGCTGTTCGCGAGGACGCAGGCCCTCGGAATTCCGATGGTCGAGCAGGTGGACGCCGGACGCATCCGTCTGCAGGCGATGAACCCGGTCGAGATCACTCCGGGCGAGTTCACACAGATCGTGCGCGACGCCGTCGAGCAGCACGGTGTGCGCCTGGTGGTGATCGACAGCCTCAACGGCTACTTCAACGCGATGCTTGAGGAGCAGCTGCTCGAACTCCAGCTCCACGAGCTCTTCCGCTACCTGCGACAGCTCGGAGTTTCCGTGATCCTGACGCTCGCGCAGCAGGGCGTCGTCAACACGGTGACGGCGGGACCCATCGATCTGTCCTACCTCGCCGACACCCTCGTCCTCCTGCGGTACTTCGAGGCCGGAGGCCAGATTCGCAAGTCGATCTCGATCCCGAAGAAGCGCGGCGGCCGTCATGAATCCACGATTCGAGAACTGGCGATGGATCGCCGGGGACTCCACGTGGGAGAGCCGCTGACCGCGTTTCGCGGGGTCCTGACCGGACTTCCGGAGTACACGGGAGCTCCGGCCAACGACCTGATTCCGGAGCCTGAGCAGCCCTACTCTGGAGACCGATGAACACCGCCGAAGGATCCGAGCTGCGCGTCCTGGTCCTGGCACCGGTGGGCCGCGACGCCGCCCTCGTCTCGGAAACCCTGGGCGACGCCGGCGTCTCATGCCGCGTCTGCCCGGACCTGGACGTGCTGCGCCTGGAGATCGCGGAAGGCGCCGGCGCCGTCCTCGTCACCGAGGACGTGCTCATGCCGCGAGCGGTCAAGGAGCTGGGGGAGATGTTCCGAGGGCAGCTTCCCTGGTCGGACCTGCCGCTGCTGATCTTCTCGGCCGGGAGGGACGGGGACGGTCCGAGCGCCCTCGAAGAGCTCAAGAAGCTGGCCGCGTACACGCTGATCGACCGTCCGACCCGAAAGAAGACGCTGATCTCCGCGGTCCAGACCGCGTTGCGCGCGCGCCGGAAGCAATACCAGGTCCGAGACCTTCTCGTGGAGCTGGAGAAGAGCGTGCGCTCGCGCGACCAGTTCCTGGCCATGCTCTCGCACGAGTTGCGCAATCCTCTCGCCGCGATCCTGACCGCCGTTCAGCTGATGGAGCGGCGCAATCCGGCCATGTTCGTTTCGGAGCGGGGAATCGTCCAGCGCCAGGCCCGGGTACTCGCGCGACTCGTCGACGACCTGCTCGACGTCTCCCGCGTCACGCTCGGAAAGATCGTCCTCTCGCCCGGCCTCGTGGACATGGGGGCGCTGGTGGAACGGTGCGTCAAGGCTCTGTCGGGAACGGCGGGCGATCTCGGGGTCGCGGTGTCGCTCGAGCCGCCGCCTTCCTCGTTCGTCGTCGAGGGAGACGCCGTGCGGCTGGAGCAGGTCATCACGAATTTGCTGACGAACGCCTTGAAGTACACCCCGCGAGGCGGGCACGTCGACGTCTCGGTCCAGTTCGAGGAGGGATCCGGGCGCGTTCGCGTCGCCGACGACGGGGTGGGCATCGACGCGGAGGTGCTTCCGCGCATCTTCGAGCTGTTCGCCCAGGACGACCAGACGCTCGACCGCTCCCGGGGAGGCCTCGGCGTCGGATTGACGCTGGTGCGAAGTCTGGTCTCGTTGCACGGGGGAAGCGTCGTCGCCGAGAGCGAGGGCCGGGGTAGGGGCAGCGTCTTCACCGTCCGGCTGCCCCGCGTCAACGGAAAGGCGAAGGCCTCGCCGCGCTCCCAAGAGTCCGCTCCGGCCGCCGTGAAACCGCTGACGGTCCTGATCATCGACGATAACCACGACATTCGCGTCGGGCTCGGGGATCTGTTGCGAAGCGCCGGCCACGAGGTCCTGGTGAGTCCCCGCGGCGAGGACGGAATTGCGCTCGCGCTCGAGCGCAAGCCCAACGCCGTGCTGATCGACATCGGCATGCCCGGGCTGGACGGCTACGCCGTGGCCCGGCGGCTGCGGAAGGAGTTCGGCGACTCGGTGCGGCTGGTCGCGCTGACGGGTTACGGTTCGACGCAGGATCGGAAAAAGGCGTTCGAGGCCGGGTTCGACCAGCACATCACCAAGCCGACGACCCTCGCGGTCTTGAACCGCGTCCTCTCGGAGGCGCCCGTCCGGGCGTCGGCCGCCGTCAACTCCTGACGGGCGATTCCGATCCGGCGGCGGCGGGCCGCGCCTGGATCTCGGCGAGCCGCTTCTCGTCGGTCAGGTCCAGCCGCAGCGGCGTCAAGGAAATCCATCCGCGCTCCACCGCCCAGCGGTCGGTTCCCTCCTCAGGCGCCTCGAGTGGGCGGATGCTGAACCAGTAGACCGGCCGTCCCTTCGGGTCCTCCATCGGAACCACGGTGCCGTCGTAGTGGCGAACCGACACGCGCGTCCACATCAACCCGTGCGGAGCCTTCGGAAAGTTGACGTTGACGAGCTTGGTCGAGGCGTCGGGCAGGAGCGTTTCGAGAACGCGCCGGATCCAGGGTTTCAGCGGCTCGAAGTCATACTCACTGTCGACGGGCGCCGAGAGTGCGACGCCGCGCAGGCCCAGGAGAGCGGCCTGTTTCGCCGCCGCCAGCGTGCCGGAATGCCAGATCGAGTTGCCGAGGTTGGGTCCCAGGTTCACGCCCGAGAGAACCACGTCCACCTTCTCTTCCCAGTGGTGCGCCCCGAGCGCGACGCAGTCGGCGGGCGTGCCGTTGACGCGATACGCCGTCAGGCCCTTCAGCTGTGTGACGCGATAGGTCAGCGGACGCGATGCCGTGATCGCATGTCCCATCGAGGACTGCTCGACGTCCGGAGCGACGACGCGCACCGTGCCGAATTCGGAAGCGACCTCCGCCAGCGCGCGGATGCCCGGGCTGTACACGCCGTCGTCGTTGGAGACCAGAATGCGCACGGGAGCCTTCGAGTGCAACTTGGCTGCCACCGCTGGCTCGGCCCTTGCACTTGCGCAGCGCGTGAGAGTTTCTCTGCTCCACAACCCGTCCGCTGGCGGCGGCGCGCCGTTCGCCGAGGTCGTAGCCGAGCTCGAGCGCGCGGGCTACGTGGTGGTGCGCGACATCGAAAAGTGCTCCGACTTCGAGCGCGGGTGCGAGGAGCCGGTCGATTTCGTGGTGGTTGCGGGCGGCGATGGCACGGTCCGCGAGGCCGCGCGGGCGCTCGCCGGAAGCGGCGTTCCGCTCGCGATCCTGCCCATCGGCACGGCCAACAATGTCGCGAAGAGCCTGGGTGTCGAGGGAAGCGTGGCCGAGAACGTCGCGCTCTGGAAGAACGCGAAGCGAGTTCCCTTCGATCTCGGGATCGCCCGCGGGCAATGGGGCGAGAGCCGGTTCCTCGAGAGCGTGGGAGCGGGCCTCGTACCGGCCGGGATCGAGACCGCGCAGGAGAACCCCGCGCACAAGACCGAGGATGCGCAGGCGGAGCTCGAACGCGCGATCGAGGGCTACGCCGACGCTCTCGAGCGCCTGCAGCCGCGTGCATGGACCGGAACGGTCGACGGCCGGCCGATCGACGGCGAGTTCCTGCTGATCGAGATCCTCAACATTCCATCCGTCGGCGCGAACCTCGTCCTCGCCGGCCGCGCCGACCCCTCCGATGGTTGCTTCGACGTCGTGACGGCGGGAGAGGCCGAGCGCGGCGCAATTGCGGACTACCTGCGCGCGCTCCGAGCGGGAAACGAAGCCACGCTCACGCTGCCGACGCGCCGCGCCCGCCGCGCCGAGATCGCGGGGTGGGACCGGATGCACGTCGACGACGAGGTGCGGCGGATCGCCGAGGCCGGCAAGGTCACGATCGAGGTCGAGCCGGGGGCCGTCGCATTCCTCGTCGGCGCGTGAATTCTTAAAGGCCACGCCGGGAACGGCGGAGCTGGCATATGTTGCGCCGAGGAGGAGGACTCGATGCCAGCCCCATCCTTCGTCATACCTCAGGAAACACTGGATCGCTGCTGGGAGAGAGCTCCCGGATACGACCGGGAGAATCGGTTCTTCGAAGAGGACTTCCGCGAGCTCAAGGAGGCCGGTTATCTGCGCCTGGCCGTGCCGAAGGAGCTCGGCGGCCTCGGCAAGTCGCTGGCCGAGACGTGCCGCGAACAGCGGAGGCTGGCGTATTTCTCGGCGCCCACCGCTCTCGCCGTGAACATGCACATCTACTGGACGGGTCTGGCCGCGGACCTCTGGCGCCACGGCGACAAGTCGCTCGAGTGGCTGCTTCGCGCCGCGGCGAAGGGCGAGGTGTTCGCCGCCGGCCACGCCGAGTCGGGTAACGACCTGCCCGTCCTGCTTTCCACGACGAAGGCCGCGCGCGTGAAGGGCGGCTACACGTTCACGGGGCGCAAGTCCTTCGGAAGCCTCGGACCGGTGTGGACGTATCTCGGCCTGCACGGAATGGACATGTCGGATCCGGCGAACCCGCGCATCGTGCACGCCTTCATGAAGCGCGATGCGAAGAACTTCAAGATCGAGGAGACCTGGGACGTTCTGGGAATGCGCGCCACCAAGAGCGACGACACGGTGCTCGAGGAGACCTTCGTTCCCGACGAGAACATCGCGCGCGTCGTTCCGCCGGGCGCCGGAGGCGCCGACCTGTTTGTGCTCGGGATCTTCGCGTGGGCCCTCCTCGGCTTCGGCAACATCTATTACGGCCTGGCCCGTCGGGTCTTCGACATCACCGTCGAGAAGGCAAAGTCCAAGAAATCCCTGGGGGTCACGCGGACGATGGCCTATCACCCCGAGGTGCAGCACGCCGTCGCCGAGATGGCGATCGCCCTCGAAGCCATCGAGCCGCATCTGGAACGGATCGCGGAGGACTGGTCCTCGGGCGTCGCCCACGGGGCGCAGTGGCCGGCCAAGATCGTCGCCGCGAAGCATCACGCGGCCGACGCATCGTGGCGCGTCGTCGATACGGCGATCGACGTGGCGGGCGGGTTCGGCATTTTCCGCAAGGCGGGGCTGGAGAGACTCTTCCGGGACGCGCGCCTCGGCCGGATCCATCCGGCCAATCCTTTCCTGACGCGCGAGATCGTCGCGAAGACGGCGTTAGGGATCAGCCTGGATGAGTCGCCGAGGTGGGGCTAGGGTCTCCGCGCTACCCCTCCGCTAAAGCCTCCGTCGGCTGAACCCTGGTCGCGCGCCACGCGGGTAGCGCGCAGGCGGCGAGGGCGACGAGACCCAGGAGAACCGCGACCGAAGCGAAGGTCGCAGGATCCGTCGCCGGAATGCCGAAGACCAGGCTCGACAGCGTCCGGCCCAGCGCAAACGCGCCGGCCAGTCCGATCGCGAGCCCGAGCAGCGCCGGCCGCATTCCCTGCGCGACGACGTGGCGCAGGACGTCGCGGGCGGTCGCGCCGAGCGCCATCCGGATTCCGATCTCGCGAGTCCGACGGCGTACGCTGTAGGCGAGCACGCTGTAGATCCCGACCGCCGAAAGAAGCAGGGCGAGCCCGGCGAACGCCGCCAGCAGCAGCATGTTGAATCGCTGGTGCGCAAGGGAATCGTGCAGATGTTCCTCCATCGTCTGGATCTCGACGACCGGCTGTTCGGGGTCCACGGCGCGCACCGCCGCCACGAGAGGCCGGACGAGGCTTCGCGGATCGGGCGCGGTGCGCACGAGGAGGTAGGTCCAGCCTCGCGGCATCTGGTTCATGGGAACGTAGAGGGCCGCGATCGGTTCGCGGTAACCCAGACCGCGCAGCTTGACGTCCGCGACGATCCCGACGACCTCGCGCATCGTGCCGGGAGCGAACGTCATCTCCAGACGCTTGCCGAGCGCGTTTTCTCCCGGCCAGAACTGTTTGGCCATCGTTTCGCTGATGAGCACTGCGCCCGGAGACTTGTCCGTGTCGGTGTCGGTGAAGTCGCGCCCGGCGACCAGCCGCACGCGCAGCGCCTTCAGGGTGCCCGGCGTCACGATGCGCACGGCGACTTCGGGCTGCTCCGACATCCTCGCCGCCGGCCGGCCCTCGATAGCGATCGGCTGCGTCGATCCGCCGTTGGTCAGGGGCAGCGTGCTGATGCCGCCCGCGGCCTCGACTCCGGGAAGCGCGCGCACGCGCTCGAGTACCTGCTGGTGGAAGAGACGCTGCGACTCGGGAGTCTTGTACTTCTCGTCGGGAATCGCGACGAGCGCGGTCAGGGTGCGGCCCGGATCGAAGCCCGGATCCACGCTGCGCAGTCGCGCGAGGCTCCGCACCAGGAGCCCCGCTCCGATCATCAGCATGAGGGCCAGAGCGACCTCGGCCGCCACCAGAGCGTTGCGGATGGCCGGACTGCCGGTGTCCGCGTCGGCGCGGCCTCCCTGTTTGAGGGCCTCGTTGGGGTCGGCGCGTGTGAGACGCCAGGCGGGAAGCGCGCCCGCCAGCGCGCCGGTGACGAGCGAGATGCCCAGAGCGAACAGGAGCACGGGCCCGTCCACGCGGATCTCGGAGACCCGGGGCATCTGGTCGCCCACGGCCGCGACGAGGAGCTTGACGACGAAGCGCGCGGCGAAGACTCCCAGGGCGCCGCCCGCGAGCGACAGGAGGATCGTCTCGACGAAGAGCTGCCGCACGATGCGTCCGCGGCTCGCTCCCAGCGCGGTCCGCACGGCGATCTCCTTACGCCTCCCGAGCGTGCGCGCGAGGACGAGGTTGGCGACGTTCGCGCAAGCGATCAGCAGGACGAACCCGACGGCGCCGAGAAGCACCAGGAGCGCGGGCCGCACGTCGCCGACTATGGACTCGTGAAGCGGGATGACCGCCGCGCCCCAGCCCTTGTCGTCGGCGGGGTACTGCGCCGCCAGCCGCGCCGAAATCCCATTCATCTGCGCCTGTGCGGTCTCCACGCGGACCCCGGGCTTCAGGCGGGCGAGCACCAGGAAATCGTGGATTCCCCGGATCGCGCGTTGATCGAGGGTGAATACGATCGGGATCCAGAGCTGCGTGTCCGCGGGATACGTCAGCCGAGCAGGCAGGACGCCGATGACCGTGTAGCTCTGGCCGTCCAGAACAATCGTGCCGCCGACGGCGGCCGGGTTCGCGCCGAAACGCGTGCGCCAGAGTCCCTCCGAGAGCACGGTCAAGCGGTGGCCGGGCTCGTCGTCTCCCTCGGCAAAGAGGCGTCCGACGAGGGGCCGGGCGCCGAGAACCGAAAAGAACTCGGAAGAGACGACCCCCGCCGACATCGACTCCGGCTCGCCCAGACCCGTGACGCTCACGACGCCGTCGGTATAGATCGTCATGTGCTCGAAGACGTCGTTCTGCGCCTTCCAGTCGTAGTAGTTGGCCGGCGAAACCGCGAAGGTCTTCTGGCCGGGGAAGATGTCCTGGGGGGGAGTGTGCGGTACAGAAACGATTCGCTCGGGCTGCGGGAAGGGCAGGGACTTGAGCAGCACCGCATTGACGACGCTGAAGATCGCGGTGTTGGCGCCGATCCCGAGCGCGAGCACCGCCGCCGTGACGGCGGCAAAGCCCGGATTCTTGCGGATCAGACGAAGTCCGTGCCGAACGTCCTGTACCAGCGTTTGCATGGTCGTTCCCCCGCCACCAGATACGCGCGAGGGCGCCGGGGGTTCCCCGATGAAAGCTACAATCCGCTCGCTTCCATGCCGATTGCACCCGGTACTCGTTTCGGACCCTACGAGATCCTCGCGCTCGTCGGCGCCGGGGGCATGGGAGAGGTATACCGGGCGCGCGATCCCCGGCTCACCCGCGAGGTTGCGATCAAGGTACTGCCGGCGACTTTTTCTTCGGACCCGGAGAGACTGCGTCGGTTCGAGCAGGAAGCCCGCGCGGCCGGAGTCCTGAACCATCCCAACATCACGGCGGTCCACGACCTCGGAACGCATGAAGGATCTCCCTACGTCGTCCAGGAATTGCTCGAGGGAGAGACGCTGCGGTCGGTTCTCGCGAGCGGAAGTCTCTCGCCGCGAAAGGCCACGGACTATGCGATCCAGATTGTGCGGGGCCTCGCCGCGGCGCACGAGAAGGGAATCGTCCACCGGGATCTGAAGCCCGAGAACGTCTTCGTCCTCAACGACGGCCGGGTGAAGATCCTGGACTTCGGCCTCGCCAAGCTGACGCAGTCCGACGGCGCCGTCTCCAACGCGACGAACCTTCCGACCGAGACCCGGGCCACCGAGCCCGGCGTCGTGCTGGGGACGCTGGGCTACATGTCGCCCGAGCAGGTGCGCGGCAAGCCGGCCGATGCCCGGAGCGACATCTTCTCCTTCGGCGCGATCCTTTACGAGATGCTGTCGGGCAAGCGTGCGTTTCACGGCGACTCGGCGGCCGACACGATGTCGGCGATCCTCAAGGAAGACCCGCCCGAGATCTCGCTGACTAACCAGAACGTGCCGGCGGGTCTGGATCGGATCGTCCGGCACTGCCTGGAAAAAAATCCCGAGCAGCGCTTCCGCTCGGCCCACGACCTCGCATTCGACCTCGAGTCGCTGTCCGAGGTGTCCGCTCCGGCGCGTCCCCTGACCGCACCGGCGGAGAGCCCGGCACGGCGGAGGTGGGCGGCTCCCGCGCTGGCTCTCCTCGCGCTCGCGGCCGTGGCGACCGCCTATCTGCTGGGCGTCCGAAAGGGGGCGGGGACGGTGCCACCCGAGCCCGCTTACACGCAGCTGACGTTTCGGCAGCAGCCGATCTTCAACGCTCGCTTCGCGGCGGACGGGAAGACGATCGTCTATAGCGCGGCGCCCTTCGGAAACGCGACCGAGCTCTTCACGGTGCGCCCGGACTTCCCCGGCGGCATTTCGCGCGGCCTCAAGAACGTCCACCTGCTCTCGATCTCGTCGAAGGGCGAGCTCGCCGTGTTGACGAAGGCCCGCTTCCTGCAGCACTCGGTCTTCACCGGGACTCTGGCCCGGATGCCGCTCGAGGGTGCCGCTCCGCGCGAGATCCGCGACGACGTGCGCGAGGCGGACTGGAACCCCGAAGGAACCGAGCTCGCGCTGATTCGCGACGTCGGGGGGAAGGACCAGCTCGAATACCCGCCCGGCAAGGTGCTGGCGACGACCGGAGGCTATTTCAGCAATCCCCGGTTCTCCCGCCGGGGCGATGCGATCGCCTTCTTCGACCATCCGTCGCGGTTCGACGACCGGGGCACCGTCGCGATGGTGGATCTGTCGGGCAAGAAGAAAGTGCTCTCCGAGGGGTACTGGGGCCTGGAGGGGCTGACGTGGTCGTCTTCCGGGGACGAAGTTCTCTATTCCGGCGGGACCGCCTACAACAACTTCCGCGTCTATGCGGTGGATCGATCGGGCCGGCGTCGCGTGGCGCTCCAGAGCGCGGGCGGTCTGACCGTCCACGACACGCGCCCCGACGGCAAATGGATCGTGACGCGCGACGACTTCCTGCGCTCGATGCCGGTCTTCCTGCGCGGCTGGCCCGCGGAGAAGGAGATGTCGTGGCTCGATCTGTCACAGCCGATCGCGTTCTCCACCGACAACCGCGCGCTCGTCTTCACCGAGGAAAGCGGGATGCTCGGCGCCAACTATTCCGCATGCATCCGGTCGACGGAGGGGTCCGACGTGGTGCGCCTGGGCGAAGGCTTCGCGCAGGACATCTCTCCCGACGGGAAGTGGGTGCTCTCCAACGTGCCGGTCAATCCCATGTTTCTCGCTCTGTACCCCATCGGTGCGGGCGAGCCGCGGCGCCTCGAAGGGGGCACGATCACGAGCCACGAGCTGACGCAGTTTTTTCCGGACGGCCGCCGCATTCTGATCACCGGCAGCGAGCCGGCTCGCGCCACGCGCTGCTGGGTGCAGGATCTCGCGGGGGGAAAGCCCGTGCCGGTGACGCCCGAGGGAACGACGGACTGCTTCCCCTCGCCGGACGGCAACAGAATCCTCGCCCGGAAGTCCGAGGGCCTGTGGATCTATCCGGTCGGCGGAAGTTCGCCGGTGCCTGTTCCGGGCACTCAAGGCACCGATCGGGCGGTCCGCTGGGGTCGCGACGGCAAGTCGGCGCTCGTCTTCACGCTCGGGGAAGTGCCCGCTCGCGTCGAGCGGCTGGATCTCTCGAGCGGCAAACGCGAGCCCTTCGCCACGCTCGGTCCTCCGGACCTGACGGGCGTGACGGGCATACTGCCGATCGTCGTCAGCCCGGATGAGACCGCCCACGCCTACACGACTCGGCGTATGATCTCGAATCTGTTCCAGGTGGATGGAGCCAGGTAGGCCTCGCCCCGTCCCGGCACGTCTCGTGCAACCCCTGGAACCATGATCCCATGAAGCTCGAGTACACGCCCGTTCTTTCGACGCAGCGCGAGTTGTACCGGTTCGCTCGCGGCGCCGAGACCTTTCACGAGTATCTCCGGACGCTCATCGATCCGGCCGCGACCGAGCTGCTGCTACCGCTGCCGGAGATCACGGCCGAGCGCACGCACCTGCCCCGGTTTCTCGACGCCCTCGCCGCGATCGGCGCCGACGCGGTCGGCGCGCGCGCCACGGCGGAGGCCGAGGCGGCGCTGTCCACCGAACCGGGAGCCTATCGCGTCACGCTCGTGGCCCACGACGACGTCGGCGGAGGATGGGCGTACCGCGCGAAGAGCGAGCTTTCGCATCGGCGCGGCGAAGCCGGTCTTTCCCGGCGCGGCTGGATCACCGGCGTCCTCTGGGCGAGCGAGTCCTACACGGCCGCCGGCGTTCGCGAAGAGGTCCTGACCTGCATCTTCCGCGCGGCCTACGTCCAGGCACGGGGACCGGCGCGCACGCTCCGCGAGCTCCTCATCCAGGAGGGAAGCGCGATGCGCCGCGCCGGCGCGCGCAATCCCGTGCTCGATCCGGGCCGCCTTCTGGCGACGCGGCAGATCCTGCGGCCGCTGCTCGATTGCGACGACCTGCCGACGCTGACGGCGGCGGTCTTCGGCGATGCCGCCGCGCGCGAGCTCGGATACCCGGTCCTGGGCCTGCCGCCGAGAGCCGGACTCGCCCTCGCGCTGTACGGCAGGCTCGAGCCCCGCGACTCGCGCTCCTCGCGCGGCGGCTCGGGGCATCGGGCAAATCCGTAGAGGTCCCAAGTCCCAAGTCCCAGGTCCCAAGTCGACCCGGGCCACGACCTGGGACCTGAGACCTTAGACCTGGGACGGTCTTATTCGCCGCGCAGCGCCTGCATCGGCTCGAACCGCGTGGCGCGATAGGCGGGAACGAAGCTCGCGAGCAGCGCCACCGCGCCCAGCAGAAGCCCGGCTCCGGCGAACGTGGCTGGATCCGACGGCGCGACGTGAAAGAGCAGCGCCCGAAGGAGCCGCGTGACGAGGAGAGCCGCTGCGAGGCCGATGACGACGCCGGTCGCCGCGAGCGCGAGCCCCCTCCGAACGACCATCGCGAGGATGTCTCCGCGCCGCGCGCCCAGCGCCATCCGGATGACGATCTCGCGGGTGCGCACGGCCACGGCGTAGGCCAGAACGCCGTAGAGACCGATCCCGGTCAACACCAGCGCGACTCCGGCGAAGAGCGAGAGCAGCAGCGCGTTGAAACGGGGCTGGGCGATCGACGCGAAGACGTAGTCGCGCAGCGTCCGCACGCGAAAGACCGGGACGTCCGGGTCCAGGGACGCGACGATCGCGCGAGCGTCGTTGGCGAGGACGCGCGGGTCGGCGTCCGTCCGGGCCACGACCGTCATGTCGGCGATCGAGAGCTGCCGATAGGGGATGTAGTACTCGGGGGACTCTTCGACCCCGAGCCCGCGGTGCCGGACGTTGCCGACGACTCCCACAATCTCGCGAGTCTTGGGTTCGCCGTCGCGGGCCACGCCCGGCCGGATTCGCCGGCCGAGGACGTTTTCGCCCGGGAAGTACGTCCTGACCAGAGCCTCGTTGACGATGATCACGGGCGGCGCCTTCGTGTCGTCTCTGTCCGTGAAGTCACGCCCGGAGAGGAGCGGGATTCCCATCGTCTCAAAGTAGCCCGGGCTGACCTGGCGATACTGCGCGGAGGGCTCGTCGGCCTTGGGGACGGGGCGCCCCTCGATGGTGAACGTGATCCCGATGTGGCTGTCCCCGAGCGGGATGGGAAAGATCGCCGCAGCGGAGCGCACGCCTTCCCGGCTGCGGACGCGATCGAGCAGGTCGTCGTAGAAGCGGACCTGCCGCGCCTCGTCGTACTTCGCCTCGGGCAGGCTCGTGTGAAACGTCGCCACGTCTCGCGCGGAAAAGCCCGGGTCCACGCTCTGGAGCTTGCGGAAGCTTTCGACGAGGAGACCCGCTCCGGTCAGCAGCACGACGGCGATCGCGGTCTCGGCGATCACCAGCATCGAGCGAAAACGGTTGTGGCCCGCTCCTCCCTCGGACCCGCGCCCTCCTTCCTTGAGCGCCTGCGAGAGATCCGTCCTCGACAGGCGCAGGGCCGGAGCGATTCCGAAAAGGATCCCGGTGACGAGCGCGACGCCAAGGGTGACGACAAGGATGCGCGGATCCAGACCCGCGTGCTCGAGCCTCGGGATGCGGCCCGGCGAGAACTGGAGGAGCAGCCGCTGACCCGCCAGCGCCAGCAGGAGACCGGCGGCGCCGCCGACCAGCGCCAGGATCAGACTCTCGGTCAGGAGCTGGCGAAGAACGCGACGGCCGCCCGCGCCCAGCGCCGTGCGCAGCGCGAGCTCCCGGTGGCGCGCCGTGGCGCGCGCGAGGAGAAGGTTGGCGACGTTGGCGCAGGCGATCAACAGCACGCAGCCCACGGCGCCCAGGAGGACCAGCAGCGGGGTCCGGACGTCGCCGACCACGCGGTCGAGCTCCGGAATGACCAGGACCTCGTCCCGGTCGCGGTCGGTGTCCGGGTACTGCCGCGCCAGGCGTTTCGCGATGCCGATCATCTCGGCGCGGGCCGCGGCGAGCGAGACGCCGGGTTTGAGACGGCCGATGACGTCGAGCGCGGTCAGGTCGCGGTTGGACGTCCATGGCTTCTCGCCTTCGGCGTCCATCGAGGCGGACATCCAGAACTCCACCCCGTCCTCGTCGACCGGGAACTGGAAGCCGGCCGCCGCCACGCCGACGACGGTGTAGTCGTGCCCGTCCAGGCCGATGGCGCGTCCGAGGATTCCGGGGTCTCCGCCAAAGCGCGACTGCCAGAGGCCATGCGACAGGACGACGACGTGTGTGCCGGGCGCATCGTCCCCGGGCACGAAGCCGCGGCCCAGAGCCGGCGCGACTCCGAGCACGAGGAAAAATTCGCTGGAGACGACCTGGCCTCGCACGTATGCCGACGGCGTGACTCCGGTCAGCGTCATGCCGACGCCCCGGCGGCTGGCCATGGCCGTGAAGGAGCGGCTCTGCGCGCGCCAGTCGAAGAAATCCGGATAGGAGGCGGCGGCGGGCGAGCGTACCGGGCGGGTGACCAGGGGACGCAGCGAGAGGATTCGTTCGGAGTCGGGGAAGGGCAGCGGACGCAGCAGGACGCCGTTGACGACCGAGAAGATCGCGGTGTTGGCGCCGATGCCGAGGGCCAGGACCGCCACGGCCACGGCCGTGAAGCCCGGGGATCGCCGCAGGAGCCGCAGGCCGTAACGCGCGTCGCGCAGGATCTCCGCGAGCGTGGACCATCCCCACTGTTCGCGTGTGACTTCCTTGACGAGCCCGACGTTGCCGAACTCGCGCGCGGCCGATCGCGCGGCGTCTTCGGCCGAAGCTCCTCCGGCCGTCCGTTCCTCGCCCGCCATCCGCAGGTGTGCCGCGATCTCCTCGTCGAGCTCCCGCTCGCGCCGCCGCCGTCCGAAGAGGCGGGCGAAAGGGTTCATGCCTCGCTGGGGCGTGCCGCGGCGTCGAGGATTCCGGCCATCGCCTCTCGCAGACGATCCCAGCGCGAGCGCTCCAGCGTGAGCTTGCGCCGGCCCGCGGCGGTGAGCCGGTAGACCCGGACGCGCTGCTTGTTTTCGGAGACCTTCCACTCCGCGGCGACGGCTCCCTCGCGCTCGAGACGGTGGAGGGCGGGGTAGAGCGACCCGGTGTCGACCTGCAGGGCGTCGCGAGAACCGGCCCGGATCGCGCTGGCGATCCCGTAGCCGTGCTGCGGCCCCCAGGTCAGCGTCTGCAGGACGAGGAGGTCGAGGGTCCCCTGGAGGAGCTCGATCGGATTCTTGTACGGCTCGCGGTCAGGCATGTAGGCAGCCTACACCCATGGGTGTCGGATGTCTACATCCTCAGGCGGTAGATCTTCAGGCCGTTCGTTTCCGCGAGGTCGCGTCGGGCGGAAACGGAATGACCGGCGCCCTCGGCGGCTGCCGCAGGCTCTCCAGCACCTCCTCGTCGTCGGTCGGATCGAAGTCCACGTACCAGCGGCTGACGGCGCCGAAGGGTTGCGGAGTGATCGGGCAGAAGACGGCGTCGGCGACCGAACGCAGGCTCTCGCACGTGTCGGGCGGAGCCACCGGCACCGCCACGACGATACGCGCCGGCCGTCCCTGTTTCAGGGCGAGCACGGCCGCCCGCATCGTAGACCCGGTCGCGAGACCGTCGTCGACCAGGATCACCGTCTTTCCGTGGATGTCCAGCGTCGGACGGTCGGATCGATACACGCGCTCCTGCCTCTCCAGCTCCAAGCGCTCGCGCAGGAGGATCCGGGCCATCTCCCGTTCCGTGACCGCGTACATCTCGAGCAGCGGCAGGTTCAAAACGCGGAGTCCGCCGCTGGCGAGCGCGCCGGCCGCGATCTCCTCGTGCCCCGGCAGCCCGAGCTTGCGGACCAGGAAGACGTCGAGCGGAGCGTGCAGGGCGTTCGCGACCTCGGCCGCCACGGGAACGCCGCCCCGCGGAAGGCCGAGGACGAGAACGTCGCTCCGGTTCGCGTAGTGCTGGAGCTTCTGGGCCAGGATGCGGCCGGCCTCGCTCCGATCTCTCAACATCGCTCCTCCCGATAGTTCACGTCCGCAAGATCCTTGCCAGCGCGCGGCGGGTCTCGCGGGACTCCCCGGTCCCTTTTCGGTGCGCCACGGCCACGATGCGCGGCGAGTCCCGACGGAGGGGCCGACGATCGAAATCGCCCCACAGGGCCGCGATCTCGAGCCCACACTCGCCGAAGAGACCGCGCATCGTCGCCCGGTCCCAGGCGCGCGCGAGAAACGCGGCGTCGAGCGTCCGCAGGGTCCCGTCTTTTCGCCGGTCCCGATAGTGGTAGCGGGCGCGCCAGAGATTGCCTCCGCCGACCGGAAACCATGCCTCGTCGATCTCGAGGACTCCCTGCGCGTATCGAATCGTCCGACGGGGATGCGCAACTTCGGACCGCCGCCGGTAGAGCCCCTCGAGCACGAAGATCCCCGGCGGCGACAGCTGCCGCGCGACCGCGGAGAGCGCGAGCCTGCGATCGGAGCTGGTGGTCATATGCGAGATGGGATCTCCGGGCGCCACGATCAGGTCGAAGCACGCCGGGAAGGCGGCGCGTCGCGCGTCCGCCGCCACGAAATGCGCGCGTCCCGGGCGCCGCCGCGCGATCGAGAGCATCTCGAGGCACACGTCCAGCCCGGTCGCCGGAGCTACGCGCGCGAGCTCCGAGGTGATGCGGCCCAGCCCCGCTCCGATCTCGAGGATCCGCTTCGGCCGGGCTGCCTGCGCCATGGCGCGCCAGAACGCCAGGTGCGCCCGCGCCAGCGACTCCTTTTCGTAGAAGGGGAGGATGCGCCGGTAGTACTCGCGCGCGGAGGAGATCTCGCCCGACGCGGGTCGGGTTAGAGTCTCGGGATGCCGAGCCATCTTTCAGCCTTCGAGCCCGCTCTGCTGCTCATTCTCTCGGGCCTCGCTCCGCCCAATCCCTCCGAGAGCGACGCGGATCTCCTGCGGCGGCAGACCAAGGAGCTCATCGACGCCATTACCAACGGCACGTCCTCGGTCTGGGACCGGTACCTCGATCCGGAGGCCCGTTACATCGATGAGAGCGGCGACGTGCAGACCAAGAAGGACATGGTCGGCGGGATCAAGCCTCTTCCCGAAGGCGTCTCGGGATCGATCGAGATCCAGGACTTCGACGCCGTGGTTCACGGAGACGTCGCGGTGGCGACGTATGTCGACGACGAGAACGAGGTCTTTCACGGTCACAAGCTGCACTGCAAGTACCGCACCACGGAGACCTGGAGGAAGACGAAGGACGGCTGGCGCCTGGTCGCCGGCCAGATCACGGCGCTGCGGACCGATCCTCCCGCGATCTCTCTGACTCTTGCCATGCGCGAGCAATACTGCGGCGAGTACGCGCTCACTTCCGCGATCCACTACGAGGTGCGGTGCACGGGGGACGGCCTCGAGGGCCAGCAGACCGGCCGCAAGCCCGAGACGCTCCGCGCCGAGGCGCCCGACGTGCTCTTCGTTCCGGGCAAGCCTCGGTATCGCTACGTCTTCCTGCGCGACGCCTCCGGAAAGATCACGGGCTTCGCCCAGCGTCGCGAGGCCTGGGACCTGGTCTGGGAGAAAGTCGCGAAGCCGACAACTTAGTCGGCGACCGTCGCGCTGTAACGAAAAAACGCCGCGAGGACGGCCGCGTACCAGTCCGGCGCGGCGCCGGGCTGGCCGATGTGCCCGCCGAAGGGCGTCTCGATCAGGTGCACGCGCGGATTGTCGCGCCCGGCGCGGGCGAGATCCCCGATCGAGGAGACGGGGATGATCGGATCGTTGGACGTCACGAGGATCAGCAGCGGCCGGGGCGAGGCGGTGACGGCGCTCGACGGATCCGCGCGCTGCAGGAGCTGTTGCGGCTCCGGGCCCAGCGCCGGCATGGCCGCGGCGACTTGCCGCAGCGCGTCCTGAAAGGTGCCATCGCTCTCAACGCCCAGCTCCTTCGAACGCTTGCGCAGATACGAGTGGAAGCCTCTTCTCATCGACGCGGTGAAACCCGAGTCCGCGAAGAAGACCTTCGCGTCCAGGTACTGAACGACTCGAGGAAGATCCGCCGCCGGACAGACCGCCACGGCTCCCGCCGCGAAGACGTTCGCCGCATCGGGTTCTCCCATGGCGTGCAGGATGCTCAGTCCGCCCAGGCTGAAACCGACGAGCCCGATCGGGTGGCCGGGATAGTCGCTCGCGATTCGCTTCGCCCACGCGGCGAGGTCCGCGCCCTCCTCCACGCCGAGTGTCGGCAGCCATTGCTTGGAGAGGAGACAGCCGTGGAAGCGCATGTCGGGGATGACCACGCCGAACCCCTGGCGCCGGAGCAGATCGCCCGTGACCTGGACGTAGCTCGTGTTCTTGCTGTCGAACATTCCGTGGACGACGAAAACGATCGGGCTCGAATCGCCGGCGGGCGGCGCCACGAACGCGACGAGTGGCGCGCGGCCGGACGGCATCTCCAGACGCTCCTGCGTGAATCCCGTCGGCGTCGGGCCCTCGCAGGCCGAGGGGAGCGCCTGGTCCTTTTCCTTGCGCGACACGTCGGAGACGCGGAGCGTGCTGGTGAAGGCGCTCTCCGCCCGATCCTGGCGCGGGATCGCGTCGATGCACTCCCACAGGGCCGGAGCGGTGGCCGGGGCGCAATCCGGCGTCTTCGGATCGGGAAGGCGATGGAGCGTGCAGCCGGCCAATAGCGTCGAAGCGAGGAAGCCGAGTGTCAGCGACCGGTGGATCGGCCGGTTCACGGGACCATGTTGTCACGGGAGTTCGCGGGGCGAGCGCCGTCTCTGCGACAATTCACCGCAGTGGCGTTCGTCAAGTCGGCGGCAATATCCGCCGTCCTGTATGCCGTCGGGTTCGCGGCGGCGGCCGTCCTTCTCTTCTTCCTCCTCGGCGTCTGGCGCTCTCCCGAAGAGAGCCTGCGCGAGAACCTGGCCATGGCCGGCTGGATGCTCGCCATGACGGCGGTTCCCGGGGCCGTCGGGTTCGGGCTCGCCACGTCCTGGTCGCGTCGATGGCAAACGCTGGGCCGGCCACTGCTGGCCAGCCTGAGCCTGTCCGGGGGCGCGCTGACCCAGCTTCTCTATCTCACCGGCTTGGCGCTTCTTCCCGGGCACCTCCTGATCCCCGGAGAAACCGGAGCTTTCACCGTCGGTTTGAAGGTTCTGCTGCCCGGCGTCCTGGTGGGTTTTCTGGAGCTCGGAATGGCGCGGCTGCTTCGGCCGCGCGTCGTAAGCTAGACGAGTGGCGAAGCCGGTCGAGGCGATCACCGAGGCGCGGTGGCCCGTCATCGTCGCGATCGTCGGCTTGACCGGCTGCTCGCTCGCCCTACCGCCCGAGCTCGTTCTGGGCCCGCGCTGGGCCGTGCCGGTCCTCGTCGGCGTCCTGGTCGTGGCTACGTACTCGGCGCATCGTGCCGGCAATCACCGTCTGGACAAGACGGGCGGCTACGCGATCAGCGTGATCGTGACGCTGGCGCTGATCTACGCGATCGTTCGCCTGCTGATGACGCTGCCCTCGAAGACGGAGCCTCCGGCCGTTCTCTTGAAGTCCGCCTCCGTGCTGTGGGTCACCAATCTGCTGGTGTTCGCGCTGTGGTACTGGCGGCTGGATGGCGGCGGCCCTCACGCTCGCGAGAAACGGGGTGAACACACGGAGGGCGCCTTCTTCTTCCCCCAGATGATGCCCGGTGGGAACGTTGCCGGGGACGACAACTGGATGCCGAACTTCGTCGACTATCTCTTCGTCGCGTTCGCCACGAGCACGACGCTGGGGCCGACCGACACCGCGATCATGTCGCGGTGGGCCAAGGTCCTCACGATGGTCCAGTCGTTGGTCTCCCTGGTCTGCGTCGGCGTGCTGGTGTCGCGGGGGATCGGCCTTCTATAGACCGTCGCGGGAGCTTGCTCAGAATCTGGCTCACGCCACCGGCGTTCGGCTCGCCATACCGGGCTCGACCGAGCGCCTGATCCTTCGCCGCGCTCCCGCTCCCGCGGCGCGAGGCTCCTCCCTCGGTTACTTCGGGAGACTCCTCGCGCCGCGATGGGACGAGACCTGAGGCTGTCCGGGCCGACTCTTGACTCGTCCGATCATTCGCCCGCAGACCTGGAGGTCGCGGCACTTACAGTCGAGGAGCTTCGTCAGCAGCGCCGCCATGGCGCGCAGGCGCTGCTCGGAGGCCCGGATCTCGGCGAGCTTCGTCTCCGCGAGCCGCCGCCAGCGGTCCCGTCCGAAATCGTTGAGCAGGCGGCGGATCTCCGCGAGCGTGAAGCCGGCCTCCCGGGCGAGCCGGACGACGGCGAGCTGCGCGACGGCGTCGTCCTCGAAGACGCGGCGCATCGCGACGCGGGGAGGGGAGGGCACGAGGCGCTCCCGCTCGTAGTAGCGGATGGTCGAGGACGGAAGGCCCGTCCGCCGGGAAAGCTCGCCGATCGTCATGGCGAAAATCTCCTTGACTTAAAGTGTACTTTAAGTCCTAGAAGAGACGGCGAAAGGAGATTTCGCCATGCGGATCGAACCGATCGCCTTGTCCCTGGCCCTCATCGCCGCCGCCGCCGGAACCGCCCAGACCGCCGAGCCTCTCGCTTGCCGGCTCGACGCGCTCAACGCCTCGCAGCGGGAGAAGCACGAGGCTCTCGGCAAGAAACTGATGAGCGCCGTCGTGAAGACCTCGGAGCTGCCGGACGGGTACGCCCTGTCGCTGGATCTGAAGAAGCTCGGCGTGGACGCTCGGGGAGAGCCCTGGTGCGTCGTCGAGGTCGCCCAGTGGGCGGATCTGGAATCCCGGTGCTGCCCGTTCCTCGACTTCGGGATCGAGCTCCAGGGAAAGGGCGCACTCGTCACGCTGCGCCTGACCGGAGGGCCCGGCGTCAAGGACTTCCTGAAGACGGAGCTGGGCCTCAACGCCTCCTAGCGCGACCCGACCGACACCATGTCCTCGTGAACGAGCCAGGCGCCGTTCTCACGGCGCAGGAGCGCCTCGCCGTAGAGGTTGTCGATGACCGCGCCGGTCCCGTCGAAGAGCACGACGGCGCGGTCCCCTTCGACGAAACCGCCGGTGATCTTGACGGTCTTCAGCTCCGTGTGTTCGTCGTGCCAGAGGTAGTCGAAGTAGCCGTCGAGCTTGCCCTCTTTCTCGTACTTCTGGTAGCGCGCCTTCACGTCCGAGTCGGCGATCGCGTACAGCGCCTTCTTGTCGCGTTTCTCGAGCGCCTGGTGATAGGCCAGGTACGCCTTGCCGGGCGCGCCGCCGTCGGGAGGGAGCTTTTCGCCCCAGGTCTTCGGAGGAACCGGCACGTCGAGCGTGATCTGGAACTCGCGGTCGTCGCCTTTGTAGGTGAGATCTCCCTTGAGCCGTCCGTCGGCGGCGCGCACGGTCGACTTGACCTTCGAGTCGAAGCAGTAGCCGCAGCCGTCTCCGGATTCGAAGTAGTAGGAGAGACCGTGGTACTTGCCCGAGTCGTCGAACTCGAAGTAGACGACCTTGGTCTCGTCGTCGATGAAGTACGTGTTGATCGCGTGCTCGCGGTCGTAGTGCCAGTCGACGGCCTCCGGCACGAACTTCGTGTTCGAGACGGCCACGCGGATCACCTCGTCGTCGCCGAAGCCCCCCGTCTTGCCGCGGAAGGCGTACGCGCCGGCGATCGGGACCGTCCACTTCTGGTCCTTGAACTTGCCGGAGGCCGTGGCGGGAGGCGTCCCCGTCGGGGGGGCGAGAGTCGCTGCGATGAAGAGCGCGGCCGGGAGGAGCGTCATGGCGGAAGCCCTCCTTCGTGCGCTCGAGTGTGCCAGAACGGATACGAACCCGGAACTCGGAAACCGGAAGTCGAAACCTACATCGCGCGCGACTGAGTGTCCGAGATCACGAGGTACGTCCGGAACCACTCGGCGGCGAGGCGGGAGACCTCCTCGAGGGCGCCGGGCTCCGGAAAGAGATGGCTGGCTCCCGGGATGACGCGGAGCTCCTTCTGGGACGCCCCGATGCGCTGGAGGGCCTCGCGGTTGAGCTCCAGGACCGTCACGTCGGCGCCTCCCACGATCAGGAGCGTCGGCGCGCGGACGCGTGCGAGTGCCCCTCCGGCCAGATCCGGGCGTCCGCCGCGCGACACGACGGCGCGCAGCGCCTCGGGCCACGCCGCAGACGCGAGCAGCGCCGCCCCCGCTCCCGTCGAGGCGCCGAAGAAGCCGATGGGCAGCGAGCCGACCCGTCCGTCGGCCGCGAGGTCTTCGGTGACGCCGAGGAGTCGGGAGGCCAAGAGTCGGACGTCGAACCGGAACCGGGCGCTCTTCCGGTCCAACTCCTCCTCCGCCGGGGTCAGCAGATCGAGCAGGAGCGTTCCCAATCCCACGTTCTGAAGCGTCGCCGCGACGTACCGGTTACGCGGGCTGTGGCGGCCGCTTCCGCTTCCATGCGCGAAGACGACGAGGCCGGCCGGATTCTCCGGGAGCGCGAGGTCTCCGTCGAGCATTGCCCCCGCGGTCGGCAGCCGCACGGGCTCGACGAGGACGCCTCGCGCGCTCACTTCCGCGCCTGTTCCGGGAGCAGGCCGTCGACCTCCTCCGGCGAAGCGGCCGCCCGGAAGGTGACGATCGTCGTGGGCCCAGAGGAAGAGTCGATTTCGATCGCGACCTCCGCGCCACCCTCTTCCTCGACCCGGACGCGTTCGGGCTTCGTCACGAAGTGCTCGATCACCTTTCCGTCGCGCAGGAGCGCGATCGAGATGTCCTTGTTCTGGTGGTCGGCCGAGATCCCCTCGAGAGGAAGGTCCTCGGCCTCGAGCTGTGCGCCGATGTCGGCGCCCAACACCTCGACGTCGACGAGCCAGCCCTGGTGACGGCGGGAGAAGCCGTCGAAGAACTCCTTCCAGGATTCGCGGGGAATGTCGCGGGTGGCCATGTTTCCTCCTCTTTCGATCAGACTCCCGATGGGTACGTTTCCGGAAGCTCGCCGGCAGGGACCGGCGCAAAGCGCTCCAGCGGCTCGACCGCACGCGTGACGTCGTAGTGGATCACCGCGTCGAATTGTTCCGACAGCTGCGCGAAGAAGTAGTGACTCTCCATCTCGGTCTCGGGCCGGTAGATGACCCCGATCGCCCGCTCGAGCCGCGCCTCGCGCAGCGCCGCGGCGACGTCCCGGTTGCCCGAGACGTCGAGGAAGAAGCGCTCGATCCCGACAGCGTGAAACAGGGCCTCGTAGCTTCGCGGGGCGGAGGGCCGGACGCGCTTGCGCTCGGCAGGCGCGTCCCACTCGGACGCCGCCATGACCGTGCCATGGTGCGTCGTGAATCCGACGAGCGTGACCTCCCTGCCCCAGCGCTCGCGCGCGAGCTGCCCGATGTTGAGTTCGCCCGACTGTCCCATCTGCGTCGCCCGCGCGTCGCCCACGTGGGAGTTGTGGGCCCAGACGACGATCCTGGGCGCCGTTCGCGGAGCGCCGAGGTACCTCTCGAGCGCTTCGAGCGTCTCGAACATGTGCCGGTCCCTCAGGTTCCACGACGAGACGCGCCCGCGGAACATGGCGCGGTAGTACTCCTCGGCGTTGCGGACGAGCCGCGCGTTCTGCTCGGCGGAGAAGGTTTCCTCGTTGCGCGCCAGCGCGGAGGAGAGCGTGCGCTGGCGCAGCTCCGTCAGCTGCGCCACGACGGCGTCTTCGCAGGACTCGGTCATTCCGGCGGCGGCGGCGTAGCCGTAGGCCTGCGGATCTCCTCCGAAGTGGTCGAAGCAGGAGTAGCGCTTCCGGGCGCGCTCCGCGGCCTCTCGATCGGTCGAGTCGAGGTGCTCCAGAACCGCGGCGATCGACTCGTGCATGCTGTAGAGGTCCAGGCCATAGAAGCCAGTCCGCTCCGACGGCGCCCGGCCCGCGTTGGATTCGCGGAGCCAGCCCACGAAGTCGAGGACGTCGGCGTTGCGCCACATCCAGGTCGGGAACCGCCGGAATTCCGACAGGGCCTCCTCGGCATCCTCGATCGCGTCGTTGCCCTTGACGAAGCGGTTGACGCGGTAGGCCGACGGCCAGTCTCCTTCGACCGCCACGGCGTGGAAGCCTTTCTCGGAAATGAGCCGCCGCGTGATCTCCGCGCGGGTCCTGTAGAACTCGTGGCTTCCGTGCGACGCCTCGCCGAGGAAGACGAAGCGGGAATTTCCGATCCGATCCAGCAGCGCGTCGAAGTCGGCCCGTCCGCCCTCGAGTGGGCGTGCGGCCGAACGCAAGGTCTCTAAGAGATCCATCCCGGTTTCCGGGCGCAAGAACGCCTCCGGAAAAATCGCCGCAAGATTCGGGCCAGCCGGATCGGGTGGGTCGAAGGCGCCTCAGCGCGCGTTTGCCGGCTCCGTTTTGACCGAGCGCGCCGACTCGAGGAGCTTCGTGACCTCCTCGTCGGACGTCTGGTCGAAGTCCTGATACCAAAGGCCAACGGCCCGAAACGGCTCCGGAGTCAGCGCGCAAACGACCTCGTCAGCGATCTCTCGAAGCGCATCGCACGTCTCCCTCGGAGCCACGGGCACCGCCACGATCACGCGATCGGGCTGCGCCTTCTTCAGGGCCATGACGGCCGCCTGCATCGAGGAGCCGGTTGCCAGACCGTCATCCACCAGGATCACGGTTTTGCCGTAGAGATCCGGAGGCTTGCGGTCCTCCCGGTACGCCCGCTCGCGGCGCTCGAGCTCCCTCTGCTCCCTCTCGATGGCCGTTGCCAGTTCGTCCTCGGAGATTCCGTAAGCGCGGATCACCGGGACGTTCAAGACCCTCAGACCGCCGCTGGCGAGCGCTCCGATCGCGAACTCCTCGTGACCGGGCAGCCCGAGCTTGCGTACCACGAAGACGTCGAGAGGGACGTTCAACGCCTTCGCCACCTCGTAGGCGACGGGAACGCCTCCCCTCGGGAGCCCGAGGACGACCACGTCGGATCGGTTGGCGTATCGCTGGAGCTCACGCGCCAGCAGCCGGCCCGCCTCCCGGCGGTTCCGCAAGACCACGGCAATCGCCTCCAGCGGGAATCGCCGCAAGATTTGAGCCAGAAGGGTCGGTCTACTGGAACCCTTTCGGCAGCGCCAGGCGGAGAGCCTGCTCCATTGGCGTCGTGCGCGGACCTGCCAGGGCAACGGTGACTTTCTCGGCGATCGCCTCGACGTCAGCGCCGAGCTGGACCCCGACCGAGACGTGACCGTCATCGTGCGGGAAGATCACGGTGTATAGCGTTCCGTAGCGGATGGTCACGTGTCGGACGCCGTCCATGTCGAGGTTCCCGCGCCTGCGGGTTGCCTCGAGGACGATCGGGTTGACGATCAACTCCTCCATGCGATCCGTTTCGTGCGAGTTGAGCGTCGGATAATCCGCCCGTTGCACCATCTCGCGGATCGCGCCGCCCTGATTCACGGCGACGTAACGAATGCCGGGATCGAGCGAAAAGAGAACAGGAGCGAGTCGATCGCCCATGGCCGTACCTCCCGAGTTCATCAACCCGCCGGTGCGGCGAAAGGTTGCGGCGTCCCTATCGACCCGTGGCCCTAGAGAGACGTTAAATCCGTCTAAAGTCCTAGGTCGAATTCTCACGCCGTGACGGTCCAAAGACCTACCTGTGTGCGCCTTTCGCCGGTGTACCCTCCGTTTCCCTCACCACGAAGCGCAGCTAGGCACTTCACCACGAAGCGCAGCATGGCCCGCCGGGAACTCGTGGCTGCCGCAGCGGCGTCCCCGGCACCTCCCCCGGTGGTCGGCGCGGCCCAGCGGAGAAAAAGATGGACAGAAGATCCGGCTTCGGGGCGTATCGAAGGGGAAAGCCTCGTCTGCGAACCGGCGGTCTCCTCATTCCACTTCTCCTGCTGCCCGTCACGCTGATCGCCGCTCCCTGCGATCCCCCCATCACCAACCCGATCCTGTGCGAGAACACGAAGCCCGGCAACCCGTCGACGGAATGGGACGTATCGGGCGCCGGAGATCCTTCGATCCAGGGCTTCGCCACCGACATCAGCGTCAACCACGGCACGACGGTTCACTTCAAGGTCGACACCAACTCCTCCGACTACCGCATCGACATCTACCGTCTGGGGTACTACGGAGGCTCGGGCGCGCGAAAGATGGCCACGGTCCAGCCTTCCGCGGTCCTGCCTCAGGTCCAGCCGGCCTGCCTGAACGATCCGGCGACGGGCCTGAACGACTGCGGGAACTGGGCGGAGTCGGCGTCCTGGGCGGTGCCGGCGGACGCGGTGTCGGGGATCTACATCGCCCGCCTCGTGCGCGAGGACGCGTTGCCCGGCCAGAGCCACATGGTGTTCATCGTCCGTGACGACGAAGGGCACTCGCCGATCCTGTTCCAGACCTCCGACACGACGTGGCAGGCCTATAACCAGTACGGCGGCAACAGCCTGTACGTCGGCGGACCGGGAACCAATCCGGGTCGCGCGTACAAGGTCAGTTACAACCGCCCGTTCACGACGCGGGGGACTTCGAACGAGGACTGGCTCTTCAACGCCGAATACCCGATGGTTCGCTGGCTCGAGGCCAACGGCTACAACGTCAGCTATTTCACGGGCGTCGACAGCGACCGAATCGGAAATCAGATCCTCGATCACCAGGTCTTTCTCTCCGTCGGTCACGACGAGTACTGGTCGGGCGGCCAGAGAACGAACGTCGAAGCCGCACGCGCCGCCGGAAAGCACCTCGCGTTCTTCTCGGGCAACGAGGTCTTCTGGAAGACGCGGTGGGAAGCGTCGATCGACCCCAGCGCGACTCCGCATCGCACACTCGTCTGCTACAAGGAGACCCACGCCGGAGCGAAGATCGATCCGAGCCCGGAGTGGACGGGTACGTGGCGCGACAACCGCCCGATCAACCCGAGCCCGAACCCCGAGAACGCGCTGACCGGGAACATCTTCACGGTCAACTGCTGCAGCTACCCGATGACCGTCGGCTCGGAGGACGGCAAGCTGCGCCTCTGGCGCAACACCAGCGTCGCGAACCTGGGCCCCGAGCAGACCGCGACGTTTCCGGACGCGACGGTCGGCTACGAGTGGAACGAGGACCTCGACAACGGCGCTCGCCCCGCCGGCACCTTCCGCCTCTCCACGACGACGGTCGACGTGCCGCAGCGCATCCTCGACCAGGGCTCGAACTACGGACCGGGCACCGCCACACACAGCCTCACGCTCTACCGTCACTCGAGCGGCGCGCTCGTGTTCGGCGCGGGCACGGTGCAGTGGAGCTGGGGGCTCGACTTGCACCACGACCGCGGGAGCAATGCGCCAGACGCCAGCATGCAGCAGGCCACGGTCAACCTGCTCGCCGACTTCGGGGTCCAGCCGGGCTCGATCCAGCCGGGGCTCGTGACGGCGACGGCATCGACCGACGCCACGCCGCCGACTTCTCAGGTCACCTCGCCGGCGGACGGCTCGAGCGTCTCGTCCGGATCCTCGGTGCAGATTTCCGGCACCGCGGCGGACTCGGGCGGTGTCGTGGGCGGGGTCGAAGTCTCGACCGACGGCGGCGCGACGTGGCATCGCGCCCCGGGCCGCTCGAACTGGAGCTACGCTTGGACGCCCGGCGCGCCGGGCAACGCCGTCATCCGGAGCCGCGCCGTCGACGACAGCGGCAACATCGAGACGCCGTCGGCCGGCGTTTCGGTCACGATTGGCGCGCCATCGTGCCCGTGCTCGATCTGGAACGACTCGTTCACGCCCACGAACCTCGACCCGAACGATCATCAGGCCGTCGAGCTCGGCGTGAAGTTCCGCTCCGACTCGGCCGGGTTCGTCACGGGCCTCCGCTTCTACAAAGGACCGTCGAACACCGGCACGCACGTCGCCCACATGTGGACCTCGGGCGGAGGCCTTCTCGGCACCGCGACGTTCTCCAGCGAGTCCGCAACGGGGTGGCAGCAGGTCGCCTTCTCGTCGGCCATCCCGATCTCCGCGAACACGACCTACGTCGCCTCGTACTTCGCCCCGGTCGGGCAGTACGCATTCGACGGCAACTACTTCGCGTCCGGTTTCGATAGCCCTCCCCTGCACGCCCTCGCCGACGGCGTCGATGGGTCGAATGGCGTCTACAAGTACGGCGGCGGGTTCCCGACCGACACGTTCAACAAGACGAACTACTGGGTCGACGTGATCTTCTCGGCCTCCGGAGGAACGGACAACACGCCGCCGGCCGTTGTCGGCGTCGTCCCCGTCTCCGGCGCGCCCGCGGTCGCCGCGACCTCCGACGTCCGCGCGACATTCACCGAGCCGCTGGACCCCTCCACCCTCACCACGTCCACGTTCACGCTCCAGGGCCCGGGCGGCGCGGTCGCGGCCACCGTGAGCTGGGACCCCTCGACCCTGAAGGCGACGCTGGATCCGAGCTCTTCGCTCGCGTTCGCCACGACCTACACTGCGACGCTGAAGTCCGGAGTGAGCGGGATCAAGGACCTCGCCGGCAATGCGCTCGCGAGCGATTACGTCTGGTCGTTCACGACCGCCGGGCCTCCCCCGCCGCCCCCCGACCAGGGCCCCGGCGGCCCCATCCTGGTCGTCGCTGGCTCCAACGTGTTCGGCCGGTACTACGCCGAGATCCTGCGCACCGAGGGCCTGAACGCTTTCGACGTCAAGGACATCGGCACCGTCACCGCCGCCGTGCTCGGCGGCTACGACGTGGTGATCCTCGGCGAGCAATCCCTCACGCCCAGCCAGGCGACGATGTTCTCGGACTGGGTGAACTCGGGCGGCAACCTCGTCGCCATGCGGCCCGACGCGGACCTCTATGCGCTGCTCGGGATCACGGCCCCGGGCGGGACGCTCTCGAACGCCTACTTCAAGGTGGACACGAGCGCAGCTCCGGGCGCGGGAATCGTCTCGCAGACGATGCAGTTCCACGGCACGGCGGACAAGTACACGCTCCTGTCGGGCACAACCGCGGTCGCGACGCTCTACTCCGACGCCAACACGGCGACCGCGAACCCGGCCGTGACGGTGCGCTCGGTGGGCTCAAACGGCGGACATGCCGCTGCGTTCGCCTTCGACCTCGCGCGATCCGTGGTCTACACGCGCCAGGGCAATCCGGCGTGGGCCGGCGACTCGCGCGACGGACAGCAGGGGCCGATCCGCGCCGACAACCTCTACTTCGGGGCCAAGCCCGGCGACGTGCAGCCGGACTGGATCGATTTCAACAAGGTCGCGATCCCGCAGGCGGACGAGGCGCAGAGGCTCCTCGCCAACCTGATCGGCGCGATCGACCTGGCGCACAAGCCGCTGCCGCGCTTCTGGTACTTCCCGAAGGGGAAGACGGCGGTCGTGATCATGACGGGCGACGACCACGCGAACGGAGGCACGGCCGGACGCTTCGACTCCTACAAGACCGCGAGCACGGCCGGGTGCTCGGTCGCGGACTGGGAGTGCATCCGCAGCACGTCGTACATCTATCCGAACAGCCCTCTGACGGATGCCCAGGCCGCGGGCTACGAGGCGGACGGCTTCGAGGTGGCGCTGCACGTGACGACCGGCTGCGTCGACTTCACGCCGTCGTCGCTCGAGGATGACTTCAGCTCTCAGATCACCGACTTCACGGCCAAATACGTGAGCGTCTCTCCGCTCGCCACCAACCGAACGCACTGCATCCCATGGAGCGACTGGTCCACGCACCCGAAGACCGAGCTCGCGCACGGCATCCGGCTGGACACCAACTACTACTACTGGCCGCCGAGCTGGATCAACGACCGGCCGGGAATGTTCACCGGCTCCGGCATGCCCATGCGATTTGCCGATCTCGACGGCACGATGATCGACGTCTATCAGGCCACGACGCAGATGACGGACGAGTCGGGCCAGACCTACCCGAAAAACATCGACGCGCTCCTCGACAAGGCCACGGGCGTCGAGGCCTACTACGGCGCCTTCACGGCGAACATGCACACCGACTCCGCGTCGAGCCCGGGCTCGGACGCGATCATCGCTTCGGCGAAGTCTCACAACGTTCCCGTCGTGTCCTCACGGCAGATGCTGACCTGGCTCGACGGCCGCAACGGCTCGAGCTTCCAGGGCCTCTCGTTCTCCAACGGCAAGCTGTCCTTCACCATCTCGCTCGGCGCCGGCGCTGCCAACCTGCAGGCGATGGTGCCGACGGCGTCCACCGCGGGATCCCTGACCGGGATCACCCGCAACGGATCGCCCGTCGCCTACACGACGCAGACGATCAAGGGCGTCGGGTACGCGTTCGTGCCGGCGCTCGCCGGCGCCTACGAGGCCCAGTACGCCGTCGACCAGACGCCGCCGGTCATCTCCTCCGTGAACGCGGTGCCGGGAGGCGCCGGGACGGAGACGATCACGTGGACGACGGATGAGGCGTCCACGTCGCGCGTCGACTTCGGCACCTCCGCCGGCAGCCTGACGTCGAGCGCCTCCGACGGCGCGTTCGTGACGTCCCACACCGTGACCTTGACCGGCCTGGCCCAGAGCACGACCTACTACTACCGGGTGACGTCGGTCGACGGCGCGGGTAACCCCGCCACGTTCCCGAATCCACCGGCGGCTCCGGCGAGCTTCACGACTCCGTCGCCGACCGTCGGCGACACGACGGTCGCGGACTTCGCCGCGGGCACCGTCGATGCCGGCACCGCGGTGGCGGCGATCGGCGACGGCGACGTCATCCTCGCGGCGGCCGTGAACGAGGAATTCGGGGGGACCTCGCTCCCGTCCGGCTGGGGCGGTGGACCCTGGGGCTCCGGGGGCGGCATCACCGTGGGCGGCGGCTCGCTGACCGTCGACGGCGCGCGCGCCGTCACGGACGCCTCCTTCCCGAGCGGCGGCTCGCTCGAGTTCGTCGCGACCTTCGGCGCGGCCACTTTCGAGCACGTCGGCTTCGTCACCGACTCGGATTCCAATCCGCCGTGGATCCTCTTAAGCACCAAGGACACGACCGACACTCTCTTCGCGCGGACCCACACGGGATCCTCGGCGATCGACCACGCGATTCCGGGCACGTTCATAGGCACGCCCCACCGATATCGGATCGAGTGGAACGCGTCGAGCGTTCTCTTCTACGTGGACGGGACGCTCGTCGACACGCAGTCCGTCTCGATCGCCGGCCCGCTGCGGATACTGGCGAGCGAGTTCAACGCCGGCGGCGCCGGGCTCTCGGTCGACTGGCTGAGGGCGAGTCCCTACGCGTCCTCCGGCAGCTTCACCTCTCGCGTGTTCGACGCCGGGCAGAGCGTCGCCTGGGGAGTCCTCTCGTGGACGTCCACGACGCCCGCGGGTACGTCCGTCGCGCTCTTCGCGCGACACGGCGACACGGCCGTGCCGGACGTCTCGTGGACGGCGTTTGCCTCCGTCAGTAACGGTGGCACCGTCGGCGGCTCGTCGCGTTACGTCCAGTACCGCGCCGACCTGTCGACGTCCGATCCGACGCAGACGCCAGTGCTTCAGGATGTCGCCATCGGCTTCACAGTCTCTGTGGCTCACACGTTGACGGTCACCCGGACCGGAGCCGGCGCCGCCACCAGCGCGGTGACGAGCACGCCCGCGGGCATCGACTGCGGCACGACCTGCGTGAAGAGCTTCGCCGGGGGAACCGTCGTCACGCTGACGCCCTCGCCGGGCGCGACCTACGTCTTTGGCGGCTGGTCGGGCGACGCCGACTGCGCGGACGGCGTCATCACGATGGATGCCGACAAGACCTGCACCGCGGCCTTCAACAACAAGCCCGACCTGACCGTCTCCGCTCTCACCGCTCCGGCCTCCGCCGTGGCGGGCGCGACGATCGCGGTCACCGACACGACCAAGAATCTCTCGGGCGGACCCGCGTTTCCGGGCACGAGCAACACGAAGATCTGGCTGTCCACCGACAGCGTGCTGGACGGCGGCGATACCCTCCTCGGAACCCGAGCCGTGCCCTCCCTGAACGCGGGAGCCTCCAGCCTCGGCACCACGAACGTCGTCATCCCGGCCGGACAGACTCCGGGCAGTTACTTCCTGATCGCCAACGCCGACGCGGACGGATCGGTTCCGGAATCCAACGAGACCAACAACGTGCGGACCAAGGCGTTCACGGTCAACGGCCCGGATCTGACGGTCACCACGCTCA
>Ga0114129_10000474_pt1 | contig 48390 bp, 37 predicted proteins | sample RhiMetdeltSRZDD1_FD_80071 | JGI IMG/M metagenome (GOLD analysis project Ga0114129, IMG submission 80071) | Populus rhizosphere microbial communities from Tennessee, USA - Rhizosphere MetaG P. deltoides SRZDD1 (version 2) (version 2) | ecosystem: Host-associated > Plants > Roots > Rhizosphere >...
AACGAACGTGCACGTGCGTTTCCGCATGGGCGACGGCTTGGTCGACGCCACGAAGGGTCCGAGGCATACAGTCTGAGGCGTGATCGAGGTCGTTGGGCTGACCGCGCGCGGGTGGAGTGACCTACCCGAGCGGCTGCGCACGACGATCCAGGAAGCGGATGTACTGCTCGGCAGCCCGCGGCATTTCGATCTGATCCCATCCGTTTCCCCTCAGCAGCGGCTGCCGTGGCCTAGTCCACTGCGGGAGGGACTACCGAGACTTCTCAGCGAAGTGGCCGGCCGACGTGTTGTGGCGCTTGCCTCTGGGGATCCGCTGCTCGCAGGAATTGGCGGCACTCTTGTCGAGATGCTCGGGACCGATGCTGTTCGTATCCATCCTGCGGTGTCCTCGGCGGCGCTCGCTCGCGCGCGGATGGGCTGGTCGGAGGAGTCCACCCGGATGGTGCGGCTTCGTGGTGGCGATCTCGATATTGTCCGGCGGGACCTTTTTCCCGGCCGCCGCTTGATCATCTTGTCGCGCGACGCTGATAGTCCCGCCGAGGTGGCGCAGCTGCTCGCCGACGCCGGCTACGGTGACAGCGTGATCACGGTCCTCGGCGATCTTGATACCGAAGCCGAATCACGAATCGATATGTCGGCGCGCGATTTCAGCGGCGGAGCGCCCGCGCTCAATGTGGTGTGTGTGGCTTGCGCCGGCGCAGCGCGCGCCGCTTCACTGACGCCAGGCCTGCCCGACGACGTTTTTGATCATGATGGACAGCTGACCAAACGTGATCTTCGTGCCTCGGCACTGGCACGCCTGATGCCGCGGCCGGGCGAGGTGCTGTGGGACGTCGGCGCAGGCGCGGGATCGATCGCCATCGAGTGGCTGCGCGCCCATCCCGCCTGCCGGGCGATTGCGATCGAGCGCGATCTTGATCGCGCTAAGCGGATCCGTGAAAACGCCGGGGCGCTTGGCGTTCCCGGTCTCGAGGTGCTGCACGGGGAGGCGCCCGCAGTGCTGGCATCGCTGCCGCGGCCGCATGCGGCGTTCGTCGGCGGCGGGGGCACCAGCGAGACAGTCGAGCAGGCGTGGTTGGCATTGCGCCCGGGCGGCAGGCTGGTCGTTCACGCAGTGACTCAGGAGACCGAGATGATCGTGATCGACTGCTGGAGGCGGCACGGCGGGGAGCTGTCTCGGCTCTCGATCGAACACCTGGAGCCGATCGGCCGGTATCACGGCTGGCGTCCGGCGCGAGCTGTCGTGCAGTGGAGCGCGATCAAGGATGCGGAGTGACCGTTCATTTCATCGGAGCAGGCCCTGGCTCGGCGGACCTGCTGACTATTCGGGCCGTGCGGCTCATCGAGTCTTCTCCAGTCTGTGTGTACGCCGGCACCTACCTTGACCATGAGATCCTGGCTTATTGTCCGCAAGGAGCGACCCTGATCGACAGCCAGCATCTTGATCTTGACCAGATCACTGATCATGTGATCGCTGCTCATCAGCGCGGAGATGACGTCGCGCGGCTCTGCTCTGGCGATCCCTCGATCTACTCGGCGCTCGCCGAGCAGACCCGACGGCTGGATGCGGCAGGGGTGAAGTGGGATGTGACGCCAGGCGTGCCGGCGTACGCTGCGGCCGCAGCGATCATCGGGCGCGAGCTCACCGTTCCCGAGCTGGCGCAGACCGTGATCTTGACGCGTACCCAGGCAGCGTCGACCGCCATGCCTGAGACTGAATCGCTGGAGTACTTGTCCCGGACGCGAGCCACCATGATCATCCACTTGGCGATTCGGCGGATCCGTCAGATCTGTACTCAGCTGTTGCCCGCGTACGGGCCAGATTGTCCGGTCGCGGTGGTCGCGAACGCCAGCCAGCCGAGCGAGCGTGTGCTGCGCGGAAACCTTGCGACGATCGCGGACCAAGTCGAGAATGCCGGTCTGCGGCAGGCGGCTGTGATCATGGTGGGAGAGGCATTGCATGCCGCGAACTTCGTGGAGTCACACCTTTACGGCAAGCGGCCCCGCTAGCGGCTGGGAGCGGTCCCGGCGTCCGGGAGTGCGGACTCACTGATCGTGGGAACGGCTGGTCCACACCGTGCTGCCGTGACCGAGGCGGGTCTGGCTGGAACCAATGATCAGCAGGCAGCTCATGTCGATGCCGTCGGGCTGCAGGGCCTCCAAAGTGGTCACAGTGAGGTTCTCGCCATGGCGCCCAACATGGCGGCCGACAACGACCGGAGTCTCCGGCGGACGTAACTCGAGCAGGAGCTCGCGGGCTCGGACAATCTGATCTCGTCGGGTACGCGACGCCGGGTTGTAGATCGCAAGTACCAGATCGGCACCGGCGACCGCGCGCAATCGTTCCTCGATCACTGACCAGGGCTTGAGCCGGTCCGACAGTGAGACCACTGCGTAGTCCCCGCCAAGCGGAGCGCCGGCGCGCGCGGCAACCGCCTGGGCGGCTGTAACTGCGGGGAGAACGGTGATCTTGACATCTGCGTAGCGCTCGTCCATAGCAGCCTCAAAGACCGCTGACGCCATGCCGAAGACTCCCGCGTCGCCACCGGAAACGACCGCAACGCGGCCGCCGCTTAGGGCAAGATCAAGACCACGGCGGGCGCGCTCCAACTCCACCGTGTTGCCGGTGGCATGTCGCTGCTGGTTGGGTCGGACCGGCAACCGATCGAGATAGGGGCCGTAACCCACGACATGGTCGACCTCCGTAAGCAGGGCGGACACCTCGGGCGTCATCCAGTCGTCCCGTCCTGGTCCAAGACCGACGACGAAGAGTCGCGGGCTGTCCTCATGATCACGGGTGGCGGCGGGGTGCACAGCGGCCGATGGACCTGCCGACCGACCTGCCGAGTCGAGACGACGATCTCGTCCCGGCACCACGACCATCGAGAAGTACGGCACTGCGGCAGGATCGACCTCCGAGGCCGGCAGAATGCGCTGCTCTCCTGTGGTGGCGCGTTCCACATAGACAGCGTCGCGAAGCCGGCCCGACTGCAGCAGCGCCTCGCGTACGCCGGCGAAGGTCCGGCCAAGTTTCATGATCGCCGCTGCATCGGTATCGGCGAGCCGGCGGGCCAACTCGGGTACCGGCAGGGTGCCGGGTAGCACGGTCAGGATGTCTTCGTGTCGCGCGAGCGGTGTCATCATCGCGGTGGCCGCGGCGCTGAGTGAGGTGACTCCAGGAACGATCTCGCTCGGGAAGCGTGGCGACAGCCGGTCCTGCAGGTACATGTATGAGCTGTAGAACAGCGGATCACCCTCGGCGAGCACGACTACATCCCGGCCCGCCTCCAGATGCTTGCCCAAGCGCTCAGCAGACTCGTCGTAGAAGTCATCCACGGCGCCGTAGTATCCGAGAGGATGATCAGTCGGCCCCGTCGTAACGGGGTAGATCAGCAATTCCTCGATAACGTCCTCGCTGATCAGCGGGTCGGCGATGGATCGAGCGATGGATCGGCCGACGGTGCCCGAGTGGTACGCGATCACTTCCGCGTCCTTGATCAACTTCGCTGCCTTGAGCGTGATCAGCTCTGGATCGCCCGGACCCACACCGACGCCGTACAGGTGGCCAGTCACGCGATCTCCGATTCCCGAGCCAAGGCATTGACGGCCGCAGCGCACAAGGCAGACCCACCGCGCCGTCCATGTACGACGAGCCACGGAATGTCCCACGGGTTCTCAGCCAGCGCGATCTTGGACTCAGCAGATCCCACGAAGCCGACAGGAATCCCGATGATCGCCGCCGGGCGTGGCGCACCGTCGGCGATCAACTCCAGCAAATGGAACAGCGCGGTCGGCGCGTTGCCGATCGCCACGACAGCATCCTCAAGGCGCTCGCCCCACAGTGAAACTGCAGCCGCAGATCGTGTGGTTCCCCAGCTCTCCGCCAGCTCGGCCACCCGGGAATCATCGAGCAGGCACAGCACCTCGTTGGCTGCCGGGAGCCGCCTCTGGGTGATGCCCGCAGCTAACATCTGGGTGTCGGTGAAGATCGTCGCCTGCTGCGCGAGCGCCGTTCGGGTAGCCGATACCAGTCGGGGATGGAACGCGAGATCACTGACCAGATCGACGTCGCCGCACGCATGGATCATCCTGACCGCGACCGTACGCATGTCCTCTGGCATCCCGGAGAGATCAGCCTCCGATCGAATCGTCGCAAACGATTTCCGATAGATCTCCTCGGGCACCGTGACGTAGTCATAGCGCCGGGCCGGCGCGGATGTCACCTGGCCTCCCCGACCAGGCTGGCCAGTCTGAGCGTCGTTGGCGCCACAAGATCAACGTGATCGCCGGTAGGCGCCCCGCAGCGTCGTTCGCAGCCGCTGATGTGGGTCCGTGGCAAACGCGATCCGGAGCGCGCGAGGGCTGTCGCATACGCCCGGGTATTGATCAACGCGCTGTGACAGAAGGGGGCCCCGACGCAGGCAGAGATTGCCGACCAAGGCGAGGCCGGATCGGCGACCAAGCCTGCGGCGGTGAGCTCGGATAGGTGGCGGGCGGCGCCAAGCAGTACCAGGCCGCGCGATGGCGTGATCACCACTGGACCTGCCGCAAAGGCCTCGACCGTTGCCGCTTGAGCCGGCGTCAGCAGTGCCAGCGGGACCCGGATCGATGCCGCACCCGCAATCGCGCCGAGGGGGGTCGCGGCGTTGACGTGGGCGATGTCGATCGCGCGTACGCCAGGGATGCTCGCGATCCAGTTCGAAAGGTCGCGAACGTGCCAAGCATCAGCGGATCGTCGGCTGGCGGCGAGGAATCGGTGCGCCAGATCAAGAAGCTGCTCCACCACGGTGCCGGCTGCGACCGGCAAGCCCTGATCACCACTACCGGTCAGGAGCCATCCATGATCAGGGTCAACGGCCCGATATCCAAGATCGAAAGGCATTCCGCTTACGTCGCCGCGACCGTCGTCGATAGCGAAGAGGAACCGGCTAGGCAACCAGGCGAGCTCTGGCTTAGCACAGAGCCCCGCATCGAGGCTGGCGACCAGGGGCCGCACATCCGCCACGCCGCCGCTGAGGCCGGTCATGGGGGACGCAACGATGTTGCGAACCCGCTCGTGGCTGTCGGACGGCAGGAAGCCCACCCGCCGCACGGCGGCGATCAAGCCCGTGGGCACCGGGTCGGGCAGGCCGCGAAGCTGCAGACCGGCCCGTGAGGTCAGCTGCAGGTCACCGCTGCCGAATTCCTGAGCGATCCGACTCAGTGTGCCGAGCGCCTTACCGTTGGTCTGCCCACCAGGAACCCGGATCCGTGCCACTGCGCCGTCCTGGGCCAGATGCGGGCGCAGCACGCCTGGGCACCGGTCTGCGCGAGTCACGCCCGCCATGGTAAGTGCAGCGTTCTGACTGCGCGCCGCGTAGCCAGCTGTGCGGACAGGCGGACGCCGAGATGGGCAGCGCGACTAACCGGGTGACCGGTTAGGCTCCCGGGATGCCGCGGATCGCCCTGCTATCCACCTCTGACACCGACCTGCTCTCGGCGCGGGCGAGCGGTGTCGACTATGTGTTGGCCAATCCGGCACGAGCAGCGCACACCGAGCTCGGAGAAATGCTGGAGACCTGCGATCTGATCGTGGCGCGAATCCTTGGCTCGCCGCAGCTGTTGTGCAGCGGCTTCGACCGGTTTCGTGTGCACGGCAAGCCAGTGGTGGTCCTTGGCGGCGAACAGGCTCCCGACGCTGCGCTCATGGAGCTGTCCACCGTTCCGAAAGGCGTGGCTGCAGATGCGCACGTCTACCTGGCCCAGGGCGGCCCGGACAACCTTAGCCAGCTGCACGCTTTCCTCTGTGACACTGTGCTACTCACCGGAGTCGGCTTCGAGACGCCAGTCGAACAACCTGTCTGGGGCGTGCTGGCGCGACCTCGACCGGTAGAGCAGTCCCGACCGCGCATCGGGATTCTGTTCTACCGCGCGCAGTACGCCGCCGGAAACACCTGGTATGTGGAGGCGCTCGCCGACGCTGTCGATGCCGCCGGTGGGATAGGCGTCCCGATTTTCGCAGCCTCGTTGCGCGATGCACCCCCCGAGCTGATCGAGTATCTGGGGACCTGCGACGCCTTGATCACCACTGTGCTGGCCGCCGGTGGCACCAAGCCAGCTACGGCAACGGCCGGCGGAGACGAAGCTTGGGACGTACGCGCCCTGGCGGCCCTCGACATCCCGATCTTGCAAGGGCTATGCCTCACTTGGGACCGCGCGTCCTGGGCTGCTTCGGATGAGGGCATGACTCCGCTCGACGTGGCAACCCAAGTGGCGGTCCCGGAGTTCGACGGCCGGATCATCACCGTGCCCTTCTCGTTCAAGGAAATCGATGCTGACGGATTGCCGAGCTACGTTCCTGATCAGGAACGCTCTCGCCGGGTCGCTGAGATTGCGGTCAACCACGCCCGCTTACGGCATATCCCAGTCGAGCAGCGGCGCATTGCGATCGTGCTCTCGGCCTACCCGACCAAACATTCGCGGATCGGCAACGCTGTCGGCTTGGATACTCCGGTCTCGGTGATCAAGCTGCTGCGGGCGATGCGCGCGGCTGGATATGATCTTGGCGCACCAGGAGCGCTGCCAGGAACTGGACCGCTCGACCCGGTCGAGGGAGAGCGTCCCGAGACCACGGCAGGCAATGCGCTGATCCACGCGCTGATCGCCGCTGGCGGGCAGGATCCGGAGTGGCTGACAGCCGAGCAGCTTTCTGGACAGCCGGTCCGCATCTCGGCAGAGACTTACCGCCGGTGGCTGTCGGAGCTGCCCGCTGATCTTGTTGCAGCGGTCACCGCGGCATGGGGAGAAGCACCCGGCGAGCTGTTCGTGGATCGCAGTCGCAACCCGGCGGGCGAGATCGTCGCAGCCACACTGCAAGCAGGCAACGTGGTGATCTTGGTGCAGCCACCCCGTGGGTTCGGTGAGAACCCGATTGCGATCTACCACGATCCTGATCTTGCCCCTTCCCATCACTATCTCGCCGTGTATCGCTGGCTGGAGCGGGAATTCGGCGCCCACGCCTTGATCCATGTCGGCAAGCACGGCAACCTGGAGTGGCTCCCAGGCAAGAATCTGGGCATGTCCGCATCCTGTGGCACGGACGCGGCGCTCGGCTCACTGCCGCTGATCTATCCGTTCCTGGTAAACGATCCCGGCGAGGGCACCCAGGCAAAGCGCAGGGCGCACGCCACGATCGTTGATCATCTCGTGCCGCCCATGGCGCGTGCCGAGACGTACGGCGACATCGCTCGGCTGGAGCAACTGCTCGATGAGTACGCCCAGGTCAACGCCATGGACCCGGCCAAAGCGCCGGCGCTGCGGGGGGAGATCTGGACGCTCATCCAGGCCGCGCAACTTGATCATGATCTTGGTCTGGATGCGGCTCCGGACGAGGAAGCCTTTGACGAGTTCGTGCTCCACGTCGACGGCTGGCTCTGTGAGATCAAGGATGCTCAGATTCGTGACGGGCTGCATGTGCTCGGTCAGCCGCCATCCGGCGATGACTTGATCAACTTGGTGCTTGCGATCTTGCGATCCCCGCAGATCTTCGGTGGCCAGGTCAACGGGGTTCCAGGTCTCCGGAGCGCGCTTGGCGCACTGCGCGCTGAGCCTGTCGAATCGCGAGATGTTGCGCTTCGACAGGCTCAGGGCACCTTGGCAGAAACGGATGCTCTCGAGGCGCGGGCGCGCCAACTCATCGTGGCGCTCGCGGCGTCCGACTGGTCCGTCGCTGCGGTTCCCAAGATCATTGAAAGCAGCCTCGGCGCGCAGGATGACGCCGTCGCGGCTGCGCTTCGCTTTGCTTGCCAGGAGGTCACACCTCGGCTGGCCAAGACCGGCGATGAGCTCAGCTCGATCTTGCATGCCATGGACGGCGGCTATGTGCCGGCTGGCCCGTCAGGCTCGCCGCTGCGCGGGCTGATCAATGTATTGCCAACAGGCCGCAACTTCTACTCCGTCGATCCGAAGGCGATCCCCTCACGGCTGGCGTACCAGACCGGCCAGGCCATGGCCGAATCGTTGCTGCAGCGGCATGTGGACGAGGCGGGGGAGTATCCGCAGTCTGTTGGACTGTCGGTATGGGGCACGTCGGCCATGCGTACCAGCGGCGACGACATTGCCGAAGTATTGGCGTTGCTCGGCGTCATGCCGGTCTGGGATGAGGCGTCTCGCCGAGTAGTTGGGCTTGAGTCCATCGATCTCGCCGAGCTGGGCCGGCCACGGATTGACGTCACGGTTCGCATTTCCGGTTTCTTCCGCGACGCATTCCCACATGTCGTGGCGATGCTGGACGACGCCGTCCGCCTGGTGGCCGAGCGCGATGAGCCTTATCACCTGAACTTCGTCAGGCAGCACATGCAAGATGATCTTGCTGCTCACGGTGATCAGCGGCGAGCGACTACCCGCATCTTCGGCTCCAAGCCGGGCTCATACGGAGCAGGCATTCTGCCATTGATCGAAGCGGGGAACTGGCGTAATGATCAAGACCTTGCGGAGGTCTACTCGGCGTGGGGCGGCTTCGCTTACGGTCGTGATCTTGATGGCATCCCGGCTCGCGATGACATGGAGGCCAACTATCGGCGGATCGCGGTGGCAGCGAAGAACGTCGATACCCGGGAGCATGACATTGCCGATTCCGACGACTACTTCCAATACCACGGTGGCATGGTGGCGACCGTACGCGCCCTGACCGGCAGTGATCCGAAGGCGTACGTCGGTGACTCCACCGCCCCGGAGGCGGTCAAGACTCGATCACTGACTGAGGAGACCGCGCGAGTATTTCGGGCGCGGGTGGTCAATCCGCGCTGGATCGCGGCGATGCAGCGGCACGGCTACAAGGGCGCGTTCGAGCTTGCAGCCACCGTCGACTATCTGTTCGGTTTCGATGCCACTACTGGTGTGGTAACTGACTGGATGTATGCGCAGCTTGCTGAGAGCTACGTGCTGGACAAGGACAACCAGGACTTCATGAAGCACGCTAATCCCTGGGCGCTGCGCGGGATCATCGAGAAGCTCAGTGAGGCTGTCGATCGCGGACTTTGGCAAGAGCCTGATCCGGAGCTGATCACTCAGCTGCAGCAGGTCTACCTCGATGTCGAGGGAGATCTTGAAGACGGCATGAGCTGAGCTTTGATCCCGCTCCGACCTAGGTCGACTGCACGCGGGCGAGGATGGCGTCTGCCACCGCATCCGGTTCGGTCTCCGGCAGCCAGTGCCCAGCGTCGAGCTCGACCGCCTCGTACGGCCCGACCACATAGTCCGCCGTCAGTTCCGCAGCCGCGCGGGCCAGCGCGAAGTCTTGCCGTCCCCAAACGTAGGTGGTGGGCACGGTAATTCGTCCCAACGGCGGCTGGATGGAGAAGGGGATCCCGCGATACCAGTTCAGCGCTCCAGTGAGCGCACCGGGTTCTGCCATTGCGGCCGCGTACCGATCCGCGAAATCGTCCGGAAGGCCGTTATCGCGCAAGGACTTCGCAAGCGTGCGCTGCGCCAGCCGCTCTGGCAGCGCGGGCAATTGGAAGAGCGCGATGTACCACGACACCAAGCCCTGTCGACTGGTCAGTAGCGATTTGCGAAACGCTGCCGGGTGGGGCGTCGAGAGGACGGTCAGCGACGCGACTCGGTCCGGACGCCAGCCTGCCGCACCCCAGGCCTGGATGCCGCCCCAGTCATGCCCGACGATGTGAGCCTTTGCAAGGCCTGCGGTATCGAGCAGCGCAGTCACATCAGCGGCCGTCGCTGCGGTCCGATAGTCTCGCCGCCGAGTGGGTCGGGCCGCAGCTGCGTAACCGCGTTGGCTCGGAAGCAGCGTACGCAGGCCGGCTGCGTTCAGCCGGCTCGCGACGGCCGCGAAGCTGGATGGTTGCTGCGGAAACCCGTGCAGTAGTACTACGGCGGAAGCTTCGGCCGGTCCTGAGTCGTGCACATCGAAGCGCAGCCCGGGTCGTATGAAGTAATCCATCGGGCCTCCCAACCGACGGCTGAGCGTCAACTTTACTGAAGATCGTTTCCGCACGGCCGCATGCCCGGAGCGGGCAAACCGGACCGGGCAGCGCAATGATTGATGCGTCATGGACGACGACACGTTGGACGACGACGCCGACCTGGTGTGGGCGGCTCGCGATGCGCTCGCGCGCCGCGACTGGGCGGCTGCCCGCCGGGATTTTCTAGCGGCCAAGGCACAGGACGCGCTGCGCTCCGACGACGTGTACGCGTTGGCGGAGGCCGATTGGTGGTTGGGCCTGATTCAGGAAGCGCTTGCCGCGTACGAAGAGTCCTATCACCGCTACCTGAGAGACGACCGACGCGAGCGGGCTGCGATGTCGGCCCTGGAGCTTGCCGGGACGCTGTTTCTTCGCGGGGACCAGGCGGAAGGCTCGGGATGGCTGAGTCGGTTCCACCGTCTGCTCAACGAGATTCCGGAGGGCGTCGAACACGCCTACGCGAAGTACATCGCGCTGGAAGCCCACGCCGCCGAGATGCCGCTCGCCGATGTCGTCGAGCAGGCGCGACAGATTCATGAGGCGGCCCAGCGCCACGCTGACCCGAACCTAGCCGCCCTGACCCTCGTGATTGAAGGCCGAGCCATGATCAAATCGGGCTGGGCGGAGGACGGGATGGCGCTCCTGGACGAGGCGATGCTCGACGTAATGTCGGATCAGATGAACCCCGCGTACGCCGGCAACATCTACTGCAACATGATCGCCGCCTGCCATGAGCTCGGCGATCTCCGTCGCATGAGGCAGTGGACGAAGTCTCTCGCCCGATGGTGCAAACAAATCCCGCCGGCGATGCTGTTCACCGGCATCTGCCGAGTCCACCAGGCGCAGCTTCTCGCGGTGAGCGGCGCCTGGGAGCAGGCTGAGCGCGAGGCGTCGCAGGTGTGCACCGATCTGGAAGGGATCCAGGTCGAGAGCGTCGCGGAGGCGCACTATGCAGTGGGCGAGGTTCGGTTGCGGCAAGGCGACCTCGCTGCTGCGGAGTCCGCTCTGGAGGAGGCTGATCGCCTCGGCCGGGACCCGCAACCGGCGTTGGCTCTCGTCCGGCTGGCCCAAGGTCATCCCGAGAGGGCCAAAGCAATGCTGGACCTCGCGCTCGCAGCACGCGCCGGACAACCGCTGGTCCGCGCGCCGTTGCTGGCGGGCTTGGTAGAGGTCACTCTCGAAAGCGGCGAGCTCGAGTCGGCGAGGAATGCAGCTGACGAGCTGGCAGGTATCGCCGCAACCTTCGGCACCGAGATACTCCGCGCCAGACGCCTCCAGGCCACCGGAGCTGTGCTGGTCGCCGAGGACCGATGCGTGGAGGCGCTGCCGGTTCTGCGGGAAGCCTGCCGCGTCTGGCAGGACCTGGATGCGCCCTACGACGCCGCACGAGTGCGGCTGCTGCTGGCGCGAGCCTGCAGTGCACTCTCAGACACCGACGGCGCCACCCGTGCTCTGGATGCCGCAGCCGCGGTCTTCGATCGGCTTGGGGCGAGACTCGACGCGCGCAAGATCGTGTCGCTCCGGCAGGCGCCCAGGCTGCCCGATGGGCTCACCGAGCGCGAGGTGGAGGTGCTGGCCCTGGTGGCGGCCGGGCAGACCAACCGCCAGATCGCGGAAGCCCTGGTGATCAGCCACAAGACCGTCGCACGGCACCTGTCGAACATCTTCGTCAAGTGCGGGCTGGCTACTCGGGCCGGGGCGACCGCGTACGCATTCGAGCATGATCTGCTCACCCCACGGCATGGGTAGTCTGACCCATCGACCCTGGTCAGCGATGGGTTCGTAGCCCGATGAGCCTGACAGTCTGCACCTCTAGCGTCGAAGAGCGAGGTCACAACCGGTGGCCGACGACCGAGGAGCCCCATGAGCACCATCACCGAAACCATCGACGAGACACGAGTGCAGGAGTTTGCCGGGCGCCTGTTCGGTATCTACACCAGCGCCATGCTGAGCGCCATGATCGACATCGGCTATCGCACCGGTCTGTTCGAGGCCGCGGCGCAAGGTCCGGCCAGCAGTCCGGAGCTCGCGATACGCGCGGGCCTCCACGAACGGTATGTGCGCGAGTGGCTCGGATCTATGGCGACAAGCGGCATCGTCGAGTACGACGCCGCAAGCGAGACGTACCGGTTGCCGCCCGAACACGCGGCGTGCCTCACCGGCGGTGGCTCGGGGAATCTGGCGCCGTTCGGTCAACTCAACACACATCTGGCCACGCATGTGAAGGAAGTGGCGCGGGTGTTCCGCGACGGTGGAGGTGTTCCCTACGAGGCGTTCCGACCCGAGTTCACCGACGCGATGGACGCCATGGGACGCGGTGCCTTCGATGAGGAACTCGTCGATGCCTGGCTACCGTGCGCATCGGGTCTGCGGGAGACACTGACCCGCGGCGCCAGAGCAGCCGACATTGCGTGCGGGACCGGACACGCTGTCGTGCTGCTTGCGCGGGAATTTCCCCGTTCGACATTCACCGGCTATGACACGGCCGAGGATGCGATCGCACGGGCCCGGGCGGAGGCAGCCGCCGCGGGTCTGACGAATGCGCATTTCGAGGTACGCGATGTCGCCGAGCTGACCGTCGACGATCCGCTAGACGTGGTGTTCGTCTTCGACGCGATTCACGACATGGTTTCGCCTGCTGCGGTCCTGAGGTGCATCTACGATGCCGTCGCGCCCGGAGGCATCTTCTTCATGAAGGAGCCGCGGGTGTCGAGTGACTTGGCTGACAACATCGGCAATCCGTTCGCGCCGATCTTGTATTCGGTAAGCACTCTGCACTGCCTGACCGTGTCACTGGCCGATAACGGAGCAGGTCTGGGCACCGCCTGGGGAGAGCGGGTCGCCCGCCGGATGTTGGCCGACGCCGGCTTCGATGACATCGGGGTGTACGAGGCTCCCGCCGATCCGATGGACGCGATCTTCATCATGGGCAAGCCAGCAGCGGCCGCCGACTGAACTCAGCAGAGCCGACTTGTCAGAGTCTGAGTACCAAATGTGGTGCTCAGACTCTGACAAGTCGGCGTCTTGGGCCGCGCGCTCCGCTCGGCCCGCCTGCGGCTCGGGGCTCTGCAGAGGTTGTTAGCGTTGGCTGCCGCGAAGGAGTGAGTCTCATGACGGATGAGCGGAAGGTCTTGGAGCGAGTGCTCGATGAGGCCAGCGGGTTTCTCGGCGGCCTGAATGGCCGGCGTGTCGCGGCCCGCACAGACGTCGATGGCGTCGCGACCGCGCTCCGGCGGCCGTTGCCTGAGGATGGCACGGAGCCGCTGGAGGTGGTCGAGGAATTGATCGCCGGAGCCGAGCCGGGGATCGTCGCGATGCCGTCCGGGCGGTTCTTCGGGTGGGTGATCGGCGGTGTGCTACCGGCAGCGCTGGCAGCTGATTGGCTTACCTCGACCTGGGATCAGAACGCCGGGATGCTGGCGTCCTCGCCGGCCGCCGCCGGTTCGGAATGGGTTGCCAGTGAATGGCTGCTTGACCTGCTGGGCCTACCGGCCACCTCTGCTGTTGGTTTCGTCACCGGCGCGATGATCGCCAACTTCACGTGCCTGGCCGCTGCGCGCCATGAGGTGCTACGTCGGGTGGGCTGGAATGTCGAGAACGACGGCTTGCGTAACGCCCCGGATGTCACCGTGATAGTTGCGGAAGAACGCCATGAGACAGTCGATGTGGCGCTGCGGTTCCTCGGCTTGGGCGAGGCAAGAAGCATTGTCGTTCCGGCTGATGATCAAGGACGGATTCGGCTGGATGCGCTGGCCGGCACTCTGGAACAGGTCAGCGGAAATCCGTTGATCGTCTGCCTGCAGGCAGGGAATGTCCATAGTGGCGCCTTCGACCCGATCGCCGACGCTGTTGATCTTGCACATCAGCACGGTGCCTGGGTCCACGTAGACGGCGCGTTCGGGCTGTGGGCGGCTGCCTCAGCTAAGTACCAGCCACTGCTCACCGGGGTAGAGCGCGCGGACTCTTGGGCCACCGACGCGCACAAAACGCTCAACGTTCCTTACGACAGTGGGATCGCGATCGTGGCGAACGCCGAAGCCATGTACGCCGCCATGGGTGTGCATGCCGCATACCTGATTCAGGACGAACGGCCGGATCCGTTTTCGACGGTGCCCGAGTTCTCCCGCCGGGCTCGTGGCTTCACCGTCTGGGCCGCCTTACGCTCACTCGGCCGCCGCGGCGTAGCCCAGATGGTCGAGCGGTTCTGTGCACACGCCCGTCGCTTTGCCGCCGGACTGGCCGAGCTGGACGGCGTACGCGTTGTCAACGACGTCGTATTCACCCAGGTGTGCGTGTCATTTGGTACTGACGACGCGACGCGCGAAGTCGCTGCACGACTGCTGCGGGATGGCACCGCATGGATGACTCCGTCGACGTGGCACGGACAGGCCGTATTGCGAATCTCTGTCTCCAACTGGCGAACCACCGAAGAGGACGTCGACCGCACGCTCGAGGCGGTGCGCCGGGTGCTGGATGAGGTTCGAGGATCCGGCTGACGTCAGTGCAAGCTGGCCTTGAGGCCGATGACCAACAGTCCGAGCAGCGCGCCGATGCATGCGCTTATCACGCTGCCTCCAAGGCTGAGTCCGCCGCGTCGGCCCGCGAAGAAGCTGTAGCCGGTCAGCAAGACGGTGCACGCGATCACCGCGATCCAAGCGTCGACACGGAGGGGTACGCCGAAGACCTGGAGGAGGAACAAGATGACGGCGGGCACCAGGGCCGCCGCGAGGATCGGCCAAGTCTCAGCGAGCGCCTCCTTCAACGCGTCGACGGGATGTGTGTGGTGTTTGACGGCATCCCCCAGAGTCCGAGCATGGAGGTGTGCCAGCCAATAGATGAATGCCGTGCCAAGAATGGCGAGAATGAGCCGCGTATCTTCCAGATGCCCTACCGATGCTGCGATGACAGCGGCGGACACGACAGTGCCCGTGATCATGCCTTCGCCGTTGATCATCCCGAGCGGATCGCGGTCAGCTTTGACCCGAGTTGTACGGCGGCCTTCATTCGTGGTCATTTGGCGGCCAGTCAATCCAACGGTCCGGGCACACGTCAAGCATCTCACCTCATGCGCTTGCCCTCACTTTCTCATCTCCCGCCCCCTAGGCGGGACGTGAGATGAGAAAGTGAGGGCGTGAGCGGGGAAGGGGGGACCGCTCAGCATCAGGGCATGGCGAGCAGAGTTCGTTGACCGGCAAGGACCATACGCCGCCCGGTCAGCCGCACCACTCTGTCCCGAACGGCCGGTGTCAGCCCTCGAGCGCTGTCGCGGCGGTGAGCCTGCGCCCGAACCCAGGCGATTCGCGGAGCCCGTTGTTCCTCGTACGCCGGCAGTGCCTCGCGGACCGGAAGGCTGCTGAGCGTTTCGGCGAGCACGAGCGCGTCCTCCAACGCCAGTCCAACGCCCTGGGCCATCGACGGCGACATCGCATGGGCGGCGTCGCCGATCAAGACGGTACGGCCGAGGAACGCGTAAGGTTGATCAACTTCTGTGATCGGTGTGGCGTAGGCGTGGCCGCCCTGGCCCAGCAGGTCACTGGTCGGTCCGCCGAACTCGTCGAAGTGGCTACGCCAGTCGCACGGAGGCCTACCATTCCCGCTGGCGATGTCGGCATAGCAGAAGACTGCCCCTTCGCCCAACGGCACGGTGACCAGACTGCGGCCGGGGGCCAGTCGCGCGTGCCAAGTGTCTTCGTCACCGTCCCAGCCGTCAGCGATGAAGCGCCAGCACCAGCGGCCCGCGTACTGTGCCGCAGTGCCGTGGGTCAAGGGGTGGTCGCGCGAGAGCTCGTCATCGCGGTAGGTGAGCAATAAGACGACCGGCAACTGGACGATCCGGCGTATCAGGAAACGCAGGGTATCCACGGTCGCCTCATCAGCCCAGTGGACGTCCTCGACCACCAGCGTGGTGGGAGGTGGCGGGTGCAATTCATCGAGCAGGGCATCCATAACCTGGTCGCGCTCACGGCCTGCAGCGCCTGGGCCAGCTGCGGACCGACCATCGGTGCGAGATCGCGGAACGGGCCCAGCGTTCTGGGCGTACTGAGTGCATCACACGAGCCGACCAGCATTCGCGTCCCATCAGGCAGCTGCGATCGGATCGCCGACACCAAAGTCGTCTTGCCAATTCCGGCCTCGCCATGCAGCAGCACGACCGAACCAGTGCCAGCCGCGGCATCCTGAGCTGCGTCCATCAACGCGGCGAGCTCTTGATCACGCTCCAGCAGGCGGCGAGCCATGTTCTGATGGTATTGGGCGGTTGCGACAGAGCAATCACGCGGCAAATGGTCGTGAACGACATCAAATGCCGAGATTTCTGTGTCGTCTTTGACCTATTTCTTCGAGCTCGCACGTCAGGGCCGGCAATGCGAACTACGGTGGGCCGGGTGCCGAAGAAGAAGCACCGCTCGAGGCATTCGTCGCAGCGCTCAGGGCATCCTGCCCGCCGGGCGGTGCGACGGCGTCCTCAGTGGGATCTGCTCGACGAGGCTGAAGCGGCTCTGGCGGCGGAGCATCCCATGGCGATGCTGCAATTGGCCAGCGCATTGCTCGAGCTAATGGATCCGCGCAGTGACGACCCATTCGACCATTCCCCGAAGACCGACCGAGTGGAAATGCCTGAGCTGATGACCTGGCTCAGTGGCAGTGCTGAGCCGGCGGCAGCAGCCTTGGCTTGGACCATGGCCCATGTGAATGGGGATGAGGTCCTCCAGGCCCGTGTGGTACGTGATCTTGGTACCCCTAACGTCCTGCTTCCGGCTTGGCTGCATCAGCTGGGCAAGATCGAGATCGTCGCGGCGGAGCAGGTGACCGAGCAGATGCGCGACGGCTATGAGGTCATCATCCACGCGCGGCTCGCCGGTTACGACCTGACTGCCGTGACCTTCATCGACTTCAATCTGGGCGGCATTGTCAAGGACACCTTTGTCACCGACAGGCCCATCGAGAGCTTCAACGAGCTCTGGAAGCAGCATGCAGACACTCGGCACACCACTCTCGAGGCGTTGCCCCTTGCCGAGGCGCGTGCCTGGATCAACGGGGCGATCGAGCTGGGCGCCCGGACCTGGCCGACGATCGAGACCGAGGACTGGCCGGCCAGCAGGCCGTTGCTGGAGTGGCTGCTGCGGCACCTGCCGGAGGGTGGGACAGGTTTCGTACGCCCGGAGTGGTCCTCGGCGGATCGGTCGGCATTGGCGGATCGCTTCCTGGCAAGCCCGTACGGCGCGGCTCACCATGGTGCGGACAACCAGTCGATCATTGGCGACCTCATCTGGTATCGCGCCGATTATGGTTACGGGGATCCGTGCCGCTGGAGTCCTATCGCGATCGAGATCTTGATGCTCGACTGGTATCCCCGCAAGGTCATCGCCGATCAGCCGTACTTGCGGCAGATGCCGGCGGTGCTGCGGGATTTCGTGCGATTCGTACACGGTGAGGTCGCGCTCGACGATGATCTGACCACTGAGGCGCTTGATGCGATAGATCTGTCTGAGCATCGCTATCAGGAGACGATCGCCTCGCGCGGCGATGATCTTGGAGACATGGCGATTCGCAGCACGCCACTTTGAAGGCCGAGTAGCTATCGGGCGAGCCGTTCGATGAGGTAGGCCCGCCAAGTGTTCACCGCAGCAGCCCGTACGCTCGATTGGGATTGAGCCGGATTACCACGCGTCGATCGGTAACCATGGCCGCGCGGTATTCATCCCAATCCGGATGCTCGCCGGCCAGGCTGCGATAGAGCGTGATCAACTCCTCCACAGTTTGATCATCGGCGACAGCAGCGATTTTGGAGAGCTCGACATCGCCCTCCAGTACGGCATACGACCAGAAGCTGGGTCCATCGACCTTGAGTGCTGCCCACGGACGACGTGTCAGATTGATGTACTTAGCGCGGTTGGCCGTCGTGGAGATTCGGATGATCCCGGCAGCATCGGTGTGGTGTGTCACATTTGACAGCTGCGGCAGCCCATTGCTCCGGATGGTGGTAAACACTGAATGGTTCGTCGCGCGAGCCACCTCGAGTGCCTTGCTGAGTTCCATGATCATTCCAAGCGCAATAGTGACGGGGATATTCCAGACGGCGGGTAGGCCGACTGTCAGGGCGGCGGGCGCAGCAGGTAGATGTCCATCACCCAGCCGCGAGTGGCGCGTACGGCTGCCCGTTCAGCTCGGATCTCATCGATCACCTCGCTCAGTTGGCCCGCGACGAGTGCCTCATCCGGCAAGCCCAGCTGGGCGCCCCAGTAGATCATGAGATCGCCGAACTGCTCTACCAGACCCCCACACGCCAGGTCTCCATCGAGCATCACGACCACGTCGCCGACGGTAGGTGAGTATTCGTGGAGGAGTCGCCGACCGGTGGTCACGTGGATCGGCTGGCCGACTCGATTCAGGATGATCTTGTGACGTGCGGCGAGCAGCTGAAGGCTGCTGATGCCGGGGATGATTCTCAACTCAAGATCAACACCAAGGCGCTTGATCGACTCGACGATGCGGATCGTCGAGTCGTAAAAGGCGGGATCGCCCCAGACGAGGAAGCCGACTGTGCCTCCGTCAGCTACCTCTGTGGCGATGATCTCGGCGTACCGCCGAGCGCGGCTTTGATGCCAGGCCGTCACGCCGGATTGATACTCCACCGTGGTGCGCTCCCGGTCAGGACCGCGTTCCGGATCCGGTACCTCGACGAAGCGATAGTGATCACCGGTGATCGCCGATCGGCAGAGTTCTTCGCGCAGCTGGATCAGATCACGCTTCGCTGCACCCTTGTCAGCCACCAGGAACACATCCACGCGGTTAAGGGCTGCCACAGCCTCCCGAGTCAAATGATCAGGGTGCCCGCTGCCTATCCCGATCACCAGCGCGTGAATCGTCACAGCCGCCCAGCCACACGGGTGCCGCCAAACACAAGACCAAGATCGACATTCTGATCAACTGCATCTGCCAATGTGTTGATCATGGTTTCCCGGCGCTCGCGATACAAGGGCGCTTCAAGATCGGGACGCCAGTCAGATCGGGCAGCCGCTGCGATCACGGCCAGCCACGCCTGACGGAAGCCGTCGTTCTCAAATGCTCCGTGCCACATCGTCCCCCAAACCTGACCTTGCCGGAAGCCATCGAGAAACGACTCCGCATGACCCTCGATGTCCGCAATCCCATGGTGGATCTCGTACGCCTGAACCGCGTAGCCCTGCCAGCTACCCAGCGGCCGCGCGAGCACCTTCTCGGCACGAAAACTGATCTTGGTCGGCAGTAGCCCGAGACCCTCGACAGGGCCCTGCGCAGACTCGATCGGGTCATCGATCATCGCAGCCAGCATTTGATAGCCACCGCAAATTCCCAGCACCGGCGCACTACGTTGTGCCCGCGCTGCGATGACTCCAGCCAGCCCGGTACGCCGCAACCAGTCAAGATCGCTGATCGTTGCCCGTGAGCCAGGGATCACCACAAGATCAGCTCCAGCGACAGCATCGGGGTCGGTGGTGGCCAAGACGTCGACCCCCGGCTCTGCCGCCAGCGCCTCCACATCGGTGCTATTCGACATTCGCGGCAGCCGTACGACCGCTACCCGCAATGCACCTTCGGTAGCGTTCCGAGGCCGCCAGGCGGCGACGTCGAGAGTGTCCTCCGCGTCCAGCCACACATCGGGGAGCCACGGCAGCACGCCGGCGAACGGCACATCCGTCCGCCGGGTGAGCTCCTCCAACCCCGGCAGCAGTACGCCGACATCACCACGAAACTTGTTGATCAAGAAAGCCGTGACCAGCTCCCGATCATCGGTGTCCAGCAGCGCGACCGTCCCGTACAGCGAAGCGAAGACCCCACCACGGTCGATATCGCCGATCACGGTGACCGGCAGCTTCTTGGCCCCCGCCAGTCCGAGATTCACGTAGTCCCCGTGCCGCAAGTTGATCTCCGCGGGGGATCCCGCACCTTCGCAAATGATCACCTCAAAGCGTCCAGCAAGCTCGTCGTACGCCTCGAAGGCCGCAGCCGCCAAATGGGCACGCCCGTTGGCGTACTCCCCAGATTCCAAGGTGCCGCACGGCTTGCCTCGCAGCACAATGTGTGACCGATGATCAGAACCAGGCTTGAGCAACACCGGATTCATTGCCGATTCCGGCGGAACGACCGCAGCTTGAGCCTGCAGATATTGGGCCCGCCCGATCTCGGCGCCATCCGGACAGACGCAGGAATTGTTCGACATGTTCTGCGCCTTGAACGGCGCGACAGCGATCCCCCGGCGAGCCAGCGCCCGGCACAGGCCCGTGACCACCAGCGACTTGCCTGCGCCAGACGACGTGCCGGCAATGAGCACACCGCTCGCGGCGCCAGTGCTGCTCGCGCAATGACGACCCTCGCGGCTGCCGACGGTGTCGCTTCCCACCGGCGCAGTGTACGGCGTGTCCGAGGCCCGGTCGGATGCTTGCCGGATCACCCTCAACTATGTTTGGCTTTACCTTTGCCGTTATCAAATCGTGACCTGTTCGGGGGTCGTCGTACGCGATGGAGGCACTTTGACGAGCATCGGACTTCGAATCGCTTCGGTGAGCGCTGCGGTCGTTGTCAGCGCAGCAGTCGCAGCAGCCGCCCTCTATGGAGGCGCGGCTATCAGCGACCCTGGCGCACCCTCGCAAGACGAGCGACTCATTGCTGTTCCGGCGGCTCCGTCGTCTTCGCCCTGGGAAAGTCCATCGCCGCTGGCTACTGCGACTCCATCCCGGGCGCAGAAGGCGACTCTTAACGGCGACTCGCCGACGCATCAAGCCCGTGCGCACTCACAGCCCCACAAATGCAACATTCACAAAAGAGGCAGTGCGTGTTATCGCCCGCTCAAGTCTCATGCGCCTGCGACACCCAGTGCGCGACGGGCGACCAGCGGACGCACAGCACCAACGACAGCCAAGCGGCGTAGCGCGCCACCGAGCCACAGCGCGACACCGACCAAGAAGCCCACTCAGACCGCAGGGGCAACGCCGAGCAAGACGGCGTCCAGCTCCTCCGACTACGCCACTCGCTCCGACTGGGCAGACGCGGTACTCGACGAGCTCAATGCCGAACGTGCGGACCACGGATTGCCCGCACTAAAGCTCAATAGCAAGCTGGTTTCCTCGGCCCACACTCACAACCTCGCTATGGCAAAGGCCGACACCCTCAGCCACCAGCTCAGTGGCGAGGCAGCACTTGGCTCCCGTGTTTCGGACGCCGGATACAGCTGGAGCACAGTCGGGGAAAACATCGCCTACAACAGCAGTCGTTCGGAGTCCGGCGTCCTAGCCGTGCAGAAGGCGATGTACAACGAGAAGCCGCCCGACGATGGTCATCGCCAAAACATCTTGAACAAGAAGTTCGTCGATGTTGGCATCGATGTGATCAATGACTCGGTACACGGCAAGGTCTGGTTGGTCACCGACTTCGGCAGACCCTGATCAGGTTTCAGCCCCGAACTCGACGGTGTACCGCTGCCTGGCTGGCCGCTGCACCAACGCGATTCCAGCCAAGATCAGCGCGCCACCCATCAGCTGCATCACGCCGGGACGCTGCCCGAGCAAGACGAAGGCAAAGACCACTGCGAAGATCACTTCGGTCAGCGACACGAAGGATGCGAGCGAGCTGCCGAGCCGGCGCACCGCCACGATGCCGGTCGGGTAGGCGAGCACTGCGCTGATCAAGATCAACAGCAATGCCGGGAGCCACCAGCCGACGGCTCGCTCGGCCAAGACCGCGGTGCCGGCATGCGCAGCCAACGGGAGAATGCCGGCAGCCGAGGCAGCGAGCAAGATCACCGCGCCGACACCGGTTCCGCCCGTTGTCAACAACAGAGGGTGGATTGGCGCGTCGGTTCCCTTGTCCTCGCTGAGGAGGAAGTATGCGCTGAGGCATACCGCGGCAGCGAGGCCCCAGGCAACACCAACCGGGTTGAGCGTCAGCCCGTCGCGAAGATCGAGGACGAAGGCCAACCCGACGATGGACAGGCCAGCGCCGGCAAGCACCGGCAACGCAGGCTTGCGGTGGGTACGAGCCCAGTGCCAACCGATCAGCATCACTGGCGCCAGGTACTCCAGAAGCAACGCGACACCAACTGAGAGATACTGCACTGCGCTGAAGTAGCAGAGTTGAGCCACCGCAATCGCGACGACCCCGTACGCAAGCATTCGCCCCGACTGCCGGCCTGTCGGCAATCCGATCCGTCGGAGTACCAGTAGCGCAGGTACGAGAAGGATGAGGAACGCGCCCCCTACGCGCGTCGCGACCACGGCCGCAGGCGTCCAGCCCAGATCCAGCAGCGAGCGGGCGAGCGAGCCGGAGAGCCCGAACGAAGATGCCGAGACCAGCGCCAGCGCAACGCCCTCGCCGTATCCGCGATCGGCGATCGTCCGGCCAGCTTCCGACACAGTTGTCGTCACGTCCGGCCTCCTAAGATTCGATCGCCAAGCTTCACGTAGGTGTCATTACCAAAATCGAGTATGCTAATGACACTAGAGCAAATGATGTCAGGAGTCAAGATGCCTTTCAGTCATGACACCGAGTTTTCGCTTGCCGAGGCGGCGGCCCTGGTGAATACGGTGGGTCTCGACGGTGACACGTTGGTCACTCTCGTGGATTTTGATGACTATCTGGCCCGGCATCCGTACTCCGGCGTCATTCACCGCACTCCCGAAGAGCTCGAATCGGTACGCGCCCTGCGGCCTCGCCTGCGTAGGTTCTGGACCGTTGCCAACCGCGATGAAGCGGCCACACTTGTCAACGAGATCCTTGCCGAGGCCGATGCCCGGCCCTATCTGGCCCGCCATGACAAATGGGACTGGCACCTGCACGTCACCCGACCAGATGTGCCTCTCGCCGATCGGATCGCCGCCGATGCCGGGATGGCTTTCCTCGACTTGATCCGAGCTGACGCGCTGGGGCGGCTGCGGATCTGCGCAGCCGAGGACTGCGAAGATGTGCTGATCGACCTCTCCAAGAATTCTTCGAAGCGTTATTGCGACACCGGGAACTGCGGCAATCGGACTAACGTCGCCGCGTACCGCGCACGTAAACGGCTGCAGAGCGCATGAAGCCGTCGCGCCGTTCGACCGTCCCGCCGTTCGCTGTGATGAGCATTCTCAACCGGGTGGCCCAGCTACGTGCCCAGGACCGGCAGGTCATCTCGCTGTGCGCCGGCGAGCCGTCTCAAGGTGCGCCATCAGACGTCCGCCGTCGCGCCGCCGAGCTGATGGTCGACCGTACGCCGCTGGGCTACACCGAGACCTTTGGGATCAAGCCGCTACGGCGCGAGATCGCCGCACACTATCGGCGGTGGTATTCGCTCGACGTCGATGAGGATCAAATCGCCTTGACCACAGGCTCCTCTGGTGCCTTTCTGCTCAGTTTTCTGGCAGCGTTTGATCACGGCGACCGCGTGGCACTGACTCGGCCGGGGTATCCGGCATACCGCAACATCCTTGCCTCGCTGGGATGTCAGGTCGTCGAGCTGGCCTGTGGTCCGGTGGAACGCTTTCAGCCCACGGTGGAGATGTTGGAGGCGGCACATGCAGCCGCTCCGCTGGCAGGGCTGGTGGTCGCATCGCCGGCCAATCCCACCGGAACCATGATCGATCGCGATCATCTTGCCGACCTTGCTGCCTGGTGTCGCGATCGTGAAGTGCGGCTGGTGAGCGATGAGATCTACCACGGGATCACTGACCACACCATCGCGGCCAGCTGCGCCTGGGAGCATGATCGCGAGTCCATCGTGATCTCCTCGTTCTCTAAGTATTGGGGAATGACCGGGTGGCGGCTCGGCTGGAGCCTGGTACCCGCAGATCTGGTGTCAACCTTCGACGCGCTGGCCGGCAATTTCGCGCTGTGTCCGCCGGTGCCGGCCCAACATGCGGCGATCGCAGCTTTCACCGAGGAGTCCTACCGCGAGGCCGACGCCGCCGTGGCGGGCTTCGCCGATGCCCGGGCGATTGTGCTGGACGCGATTGATGATCTTGGCTGGACCGGCGTTGCTCCTGCTGACGGCGCCTTCTATGTCTACGCGGGCATCGGTAGCCAGCTCGGTCAACACTCCGACTCGGAATCGTGGTGCGAGTCGTTGCTGGAGGAACATGATGTGGCGCTCACGCCTGGCACCGACTTCGACCAACGTGACGGTGGCGGCGCCGTGCGTGTCTCGCTGGCGGCGGGTCCCGAGGCAGTGGCTGCGGCCCTGATTCGCATTCTGCGCTTCCAGCAATCCCTCAAGACCTGACGCCGGGCTCTGCTGTTCTGCGTCCTGAGCCTGTCGAACGGCGCCGAGGTGCGCCGCAACAAGCTCAGCGCGCATCTGCGACCGTCAAGAGATAGGACATACAAGTTGTTTTTTCGCCTCCGAAGCGAGGCGGTACGTTGGGTGCGCGGCCGGCCGGAGAGCCTCACAAGGAAAGCCGAGTCCAGTCGTTTTGAGCACTGCTCGCGCGACCGACGCTTGCAGTACTTGAAGGAATCCGTTCGCTGTAAGCGGCGAGCGGGAGCCAAACCAACGCCCCGGAGGGTGGTGGTGCCACCCAAAGCGGTGATCCCGCACCGGGACCGATGAGATGCGGAACCCACCGCATCCGGTGACGAGAGGATGCACCAATGAGTGACGCCAGTGGTGCGAGCGGAGAGGTCGAGTTAGTTCAGCTGCTTACCCCTGAGGGTGAGCGGCTGGAACATCCCGAGTACTCCTTCAGCGGCGGCGACGATCAGATCAAGAGCTTCTACCGCGACATGGTGTTGACCCGTCGGGTCGACTCCGAAGCGACGGCCCTGCAGCGCCAGGGCGAGCTAGGCCTGTGGGCTTCGTGCCTAGGCCAAGAAGCAGCGCAGGTGGGTTCGGGTCACGCGCTCGGCAAGCAGGACTTCGTCTTTCCTACCTATCGCGAACACGGCGTTGCGTGGTGCCTTGGAGTCGACCCGTTGCAGCTGCTGGCCCTGTTCCGTGGAGTTGATCTTGGTGGCTGGGATTCCCAGAAGTACCGCTTCCACCTCTACACAATCGTCATCGGGGCTCAGATGCTGCACGCCACCGGCTATGCCATGGGCGTTGAGCGCGACGGGCTTGTCGGCACCGGCGACCCCGATCGCGATATGGCTGTGGTCGGCTACTTCGGGGACGGCGCCACCAGCCAAGGCGATGTCAATGAGGCATTCATCTTCGCCAGCTCCTACAACGCGCCCATCGTCTTCTTCTGCCAGAACAACCAGTGGGCCATCTCCGAGCCGATCGAGCGCCAGTCGCGAATTCCCTTGTATCGCAGGGCTTCGGGCTTTGGTTTCCCCGGCGTACGCGTCGACGGCAACGACGTGCTCGCGGTCTACGCGGCGACCACGGCCGCGCTGGAGCGCGCGCGTACGGGCAGCGGTCCGTCCTTGATCGAGGCCTATACCTATCGCATGGGCGCCCACACCACGTCCGACGATCCGACGAAATACCGGCTCGCCGACGAGCTCGAGCACTGGCGCCTGAAGGATCCGATTGAACGCGTCCGGGCATACCTGAACCGAAGTGGCAGCGGCGACGAGGCCTTCTTCGCTGACGTGGAGGACGAAGCTTCCGACTGCGCAGCAGACCTGCGAGCACGCTGTCTCGCTCTCCCCGACCCGAAACTGCTGGATTTCTTCGACTACGTGTACGCCGAGCAGACCTCCTATCTCGAGGAGCAGAAGGCGAACTACGCCGAGTATCTGGCGACCTTTGAAGACATGAATCATGAGCCTGCTGAAGAAGTGCGACAAGCCGAGCCAGCGTATGGGGGAGGCGTCTGATGACCCTGCTCACTATGGCCAAAGCCCTCAACGCCGGCCTACGCAGAGCCCTGGAAGCCGATCCCAAGGTGGTGATCGCGGGCGAGGACGTGGGCAAGCTAGGCGGTGTCTTCCGAGTCACCGAGGGTCTGCAGAAAGATTTCGGCGAGCATCGAGTGATCGATTCGCCGCTGGCGGAATCAGGAATCGTCGGCACTGCTGTGGGGATGGCGCTACGCGGCTACCGGCCGGTGTGCGAAATCCAGTTCGACGGGTTCGTCTATCCGGCGTTCAATCAGATCGTCAGCCAGGTCTCGCGACTGCATTACCGATCGCGTGGCCTATTGCGCATGCCGATCGTGATCCGGATCCCCTACGGCGGAGGCATCGGAGCAGTGGAGCACCACAGCGAATCCCCTGAGGCCTATTTCTGCCACACTCAGGGCTTGAAGGTCGTGACCTGCTCCAATCCGGTCGACGCTTACTGGATGATCCAGCAGGCCGTCGCCTCCGATGACCCGATCATCTTCTTCGAGCCCAAGCGCCGCTATCACGAGCGGGCTGAGGTAGACGAGTCAGTGACTCCGGCGCCATTGCACTCGGGACGTGTGGTTCGAGGTGGAACTGATGTGACCTTGATCGCATATGGACCGATGGTCAAGACATGTCTGGACGCGGCCGACGCCGCCGCGGAAGAGGGTCATGATCTTGAAGTGATCGATCTCCGCACGCTCTCGCCGCTGGACATGACCGTGGTTTTCGAGTCAGTGCAGAAGACCGGCCGCGTCGTGACCGTCCACGAGGCTCAGCTGAATCTCGGGCTGGGTGCCGAGCTTGCGGCACGCATCACCGAGCAGTGCTTCTATTCCTTGGAGGCGCCGGTGCTGCGGGTTGCCGGCTTCGATGTGCCCTACCCACCGAGCCGCGTCGAGGAAGACTACCTTCCTGATCTTGACCGGGTGCTCGACATGGTCGATCGCTCGCTGGCCTACTGAACGGGGAAGGCGAGCATGGCGTTGCAGACATTTCGGTTGCCGGACCCGGGGGAGGGCCTGGTCGAGGCAGACATCATCACCTGGAGGGTTGCGGTCGGTGATCAAGTCAAGATCAACGACATTCTGGTCGAGGTCGAAACCAGCAAGTCGCTGGTCGAGCTCCCGACGCCGTACGCCGGCACAGTGACCAAGCTCCTGGTCAATGAGGGTGACACAGTCGAGGTCGGAGCACCGATCATCACGATCGATGACGGTGGGGATGAGGCACCGCCGGCCGGGTCCGACGGAGAAGCAGGGGAGGCGCCGGTTCCCAACCTGGTCGGTTATGGACCCCGCACCACGACGGCCAAGCGTCGCCCCCGACCCGGTGCCGCGGATGGACCCGTAGAGGCCCACGACCAGGTTGCGGACACCTTCTCAACCCATGCGCCGGTATCACGACGGGCCGACGACCGGGAACCGTTACAAGCCGAGCAAGATGCACCGACGGGTGCACCACTGCCGGGGCCGGGGGCGACGGGACCCACGCCGGTTCCTTCGGGTGGTGCGGTACTCGCCAAGCCGCCGGTACGCAAGCTTGCCAAGGACTTGGGTGTTGATCTTGCCGATCTCGTTGGCAGCGGGCCGGGTGGGGTGATCACCCGCGACGATGTCACTGCCGCCAGCAGCCGGATGCGGGCTGAGCCCGTCGAAGCTGAGAAGATCATGCTGGCTGAGCCTGTTGAAGCCCGGCCGAAGCCGGTCGCGGCCCGGTCGGCGCCGCGCGAGGACGTGCGGATTCCGATCAAGGGCGTACGCAAGTCGACAGCCGATGCGATGGTGCGCTCCGCGTTCACCGCGCCTCATGTCTCGGTCTGGCTGGACTGCGATGTGAGCGCGACGATGGAGCTGCTGCAGCGGTTGAAGGCTCGACGAGAGTTTGCCGATCTTCGGGTGTCCCCGCTGTTGATCATCGCCAAGGCGGTATGTCTGGCGCTTGGGCGTACCCCCGAACTCAACTCGTTCTGGGACGAGCCCGCGCAACACATCGTGCTCAAGAGCTCGATCAATCTCGGGATCGCCACCGCAACGCCACGGGGACTTCTCGTGCCTAACATCAAGGGCGCCGAGTCCCTCAGCCTGGTCGAGCTGGCGGCTGCCCTCGCTGATGTCGTGACGACGGCCCGGGAGGGAAAGGCGCAGCCCGCCGACATGGCCGGCGGCACGTTCTCTATTACCAACATCGGTGTGTTTGCCGTCGACGCGGGCACGCCGATCATCAACCCAGGGGAGTCGGGCATTTTGTGCTTCGGCCAGATCTCGCGCCGGCCCTGGGTGGTCGGTGAGGGAGCTGACGAGCGCATCGAACCACGCTGGGTGACCACGTTGTCGGTGTCCTTCGACCATCGGCTTGCCGACGGGGCCCAGGGTTCAACCTTTCTCGCCGATGTGGCCGCCATCCTCAACGACCCAGGCTTAGCGCTCCTTTACTAGCGTCACCTCATTCTGACAAGGCGGCGCTGCGAGTGGAGTCAGCTTGCGACGAGCTCTTTGTCGCTGACCTGGCGACCGGTGTCGACGAGCTCTTGTAAGGCATCGCCGTCGTCCCACTGGTTGACGTTCATGGCGGCTGCCACGGCACCGTCTCGAATCCAGAACGCGGTGAACTCTCGCGACGCCAGATCGCCGCGCACCACCAGCCGGTCCTTCGTCGGGTCAGCGAGTCCGCGGTACTCACAGCCCAGGTCGTATTGGTCGGAGAAGAAGAATGGCCGTAGCACGTACGGCTCCTCTGCACCGAGGAGATTGGCTGCGACGTGGGCCCCCTGGTCTTTGGCATTCGCCCAGTGTTCGACGCGCACTCGATGCCGGTACTTCGGATGATCTTCGGCGGCTACGTCGCCCGCAGCGTAGATGTCGGGATCGGAGCTGCGTAGCGTTGCGTCGACCGCGATGCCGCCAGCCGCGAGCTCAAGGCCGGCCGCGTCCGCGAGAGCGATGTTGGGTGCGGCGCCGACGCCGATAAGTACCGTGTCAGCTGGTACCGATGCATGGCCCTTGATGTGGACCGACGACACTACGCCATCGCCAGCAAAACCAGTGACACCAGTGCCAAGCCGCAGATCCACGCCATGATCACGATGAAGCGCAGCGAAGGTCGCACCGATTTGCTCACCCACCACAGGCAACAAGGGCTGCGACCGGGGTTCGATCACGGTCACATTGGCGCCGCGCTGCCGGGCTGCAGATGCCGCCTCGCAGCCAATCCAACCGGCTCCCACGATGACGATCGTCGCACCGTCGGTAAACCTCTCACGCAGCGCAAGCGATTCCTCGAGGGTTCGCAAGGTCAGCAGTCCCTCAAGATCAGCACCGGGAATGTCCAGGCGCCGCGGCGCCGAGCCGGTCGCGATCAGCAGTTTGTCGTATGGATACTCGGTGCGGCTCGCGACCACCACCTTGCGAGTCCGATCGATCCGGGTAGCCATTGTCCCAAGTCGCAGCGAAATGTTCTTGTCGGCGTAGGTTGCCTCGTCGCCGACCCAGTCCGGCTCGTCGGTGTTCCCTATCAGCACGGCCTTGGAGAGTGGGGGTCGCTCATAAGGAAGTTGACTCTCCTCACCAATCACCGTGAGCTCGCCCTGGTACCCGTGATCTCGAAGCGCGATGGCGGCTGACCCGCCAGCCAGGGAGGCTCCGATGATGACGATGCGAGACGGCTGTGAGCTGGTGGGTTGAGTCATGGGCCCATCGTCTCTCGCCTGGCGCCGCGACGGTTATCGGCCCGTCCCGAAAGTTCGCCGTGTCGCGACGGCTGGCTCAGAGGGCCGCCTCTGAGAGATCCATGATGGCGAGATCCGTGGCCTGAGCGATGGCCCGTTCGGCGGCCAGCTTGGGCAGCACCGTACGCGCAAACCAGCGGCCCGAAGCCACCTTGCCCTCGTAGAAGGCTTTCTCTCCCGGAGTGAGATCTTCGTTGAGTCGGTCGAGCGCCACCTCGGCGCCTCGGAGCAGCAGCCACGCGCAGATCAGGTCACCGAGCGCCATCAACAGCCGCGTGGCGTTGAGGCCAACCTTGTAGACATTGCGGGGGTCGGCAATCTTTGAAGCTGCTCGCGCATCGCGCGCTTTGGATCCGCCTACTTCGTCGTCGCTCGCAGAGGAAAAGCGCCTCTGCTCCCTCCTCCTCAGCACGGCGGGCGCGCGATTCCCGACGCTCGCAGCTTGTGGTACGCCCGGGACTGACGAACCAAGATCGTTGATCATGGTAGCCACAATGGCTCCGACGTCGTCCAAACCCTGTTGCAGCAAGGCGCGTTCCTCTTTGAGCTGACCGTTCCCACCCTCAGCCGTGACCCATTGAGTGATCTGCGTGGAAAGATCACGGAGCGCCCGCCCTCGATCCCTGACGATCTTGCGGAAGAATAGATCTTGGCCCTGGATCGCAGTCGTGCCCTCGTACAAGGTGTCGATCTTGGCATCGCGCACATACTGTTCGATGGGATAGTCGGTGAGAAAGCCAGAGCCACCGAACGTCTGCAGTGACTCAGTGCCCAGCAATACCCACGAGCGCTCTGAGCCGTAACCCTTGACGATCGGTAGCAGAAGATCATTGAGATGCTCGGCCTCGTTGTCGGTGGTGCCGTTGGCGCGGGCGATCGCGTTGCGATCCTGGATGGTTGCTGCGTAGAGCAGCAGCGCCCGCAAGCCTTCCACACATGACTTCTGCGTCATCAGGGACCGGCGCACGTCAGGATGGTGGGTGATCGTCACGCGCGGCGCATTCCGGTCGGCAGCCTGGGCGAGATCAGGCCCCTGCACCCGAGTCTTGGCGTACTCGAGAGCGTTCAGATAGCCCGTGGACAACGTCGCGATCGCTTTGGTTCCCACCAGCATCCGTGCATGTTCGATCATGCGGAACATCTGGGCGATACCGTCGTGCACCTCGCCCAGCAGCCAGCCCTTCGCGGGCACCTCGGTACCACCAAAGGTCAGCTCACAGGTGGCAGAGGCTTTGATGCCCATCTTCTTTTCGAGGTTGGTCGCAAAGACTCCGTTGCGCTCTCCAGTGAGCTCACCGGTATCAAGATCAAAGTGAAGCTTGGGCACCACAAAAAGCGAGAGGCCCTTGGTGCCTGGGCCACCGGCGCCCTCGACACCCTGCGGGCGGGCGAGCACCAGATGGATGATGTTCTCGGTCAAGTCGTGCTCGCCCGAGGTGATGAAACGCTTGACACCCTCAATGTGCCAGGTGCCGTCGGACTGCGGGATGGCTCGAGTCCGCCCAGCGCCGACGTCAGAGCCTGCGTCCGGTTCGGTCAGCACCATCGTGGCACTCCACAGGCGCTCGATCATGATCTTGGCGATGCGCTGATCACGCTCGTTGCCCGTTGCCCACAGCGCGTACGCAAACTTTGGGCCGGCTGAGTACAAGAGCACCGACGGGTTGGCGCCGATGTTCAATTCGTGCACCGCCCACTGCACCGATGGCGGCGTGACGTGCCCGCCGAGCTCAGCAGGCAGCTCGAGCTGCCAGGCCCCGGAGTTCATAAGGGCCCGGAAAGACTTCCTGACTGGATCAGGCACTGTTACTGAGTGGGTCTCGGGGTCGAAGACCGGTATATTGCCATCGCGGTCGGCGAACGAGGAGGCAAGCTTCGTCTTGGCGAGGTGATCAGCTTCGGCGAGAATGGCTGAGACCGTTTCCCGGTCGAGATCGGCGTACGGTTCGGTGCCCAGGATCTCTTCGCGCCCGAGCACTTCGAAGAGGTTGAACTCAATGTCGCGAACATTGGACTTGTAGTGACTCATGGGGCACCTCTCACGCAAGTTACTCCTGAGTAACTTCCATTATGCTACTCGTCGGTAACCAATCCAAGGAGTCGGGCACAACCGGCTAGATTGATTGGTGAGGCAAGCGTCACGACAGCGATGGAGGGCGGATGCGCAGGTCGCACGGCTCAGATGAAGCCGAAGTGGTCGTTTCGGAGCCCGGTGACCATGCCGCGGGCATTCCTGGCATAGCTGTCGCGCTGAAACGATCAGTGCAGAAGATGGGCCCGAGACGATCCGTGCGCACGCTGCTCAAGCTCAATCAGATCGAAGGCTTTGATTGCATGAGCTGTGCCTGGCCGGACCCGGATCCAGGTCATCGGCACACTGCTGAGTTCTGCGAGAACGGCGCCAAAGCCGTTGCGGAGGAGGCAACCACAGCAAGGGCGACACCGGAGTTCTTCGCCAGGCACAGTATTGCCGAGCTCGACCGGCATGATGAGCATTGGCTAGGACAGCAGGGCCGGATCACCCATCCTATGATCAAGAAGCCGGGAGCCACGCATTATGAGCCGATCGAGTGGGATGCGGCATTCCGGCTGATTGCGGATCAGCTCAATGCACTGGCGAGCCCGGACGAGGCGATCTTCTACACCTCCGGGCGTACGTCCAATGAGGCTGCCTTCTGCTACCAGCTCTTCGTGCGGGCCTACGGCACCAACAACCTGCCCGACTGCTCCAACATGTGCCACGAGTCAACCAGCTATGCGCTGGCGGAAACCATCGGGATCGGCAAGGCGAGTGTCACATTGGACGACGTCTACGATGCCCGGCTGTTGATCTTGGCAGGGCAGAATCCCGGCACCAACCATCCGCGGATGTTGTCCGCGCTAGAGATTGCAAAGCGGCGCGGCGCCAAGATCATTGCTGTTAATCCATTGCGTGAGCCAGGATTGATCAACTTCCGCAATCCCCAGACAGCCCGCGGATGCGTTGGCCCGGGCACCGATTTGGGCGATCTGCACCTGCCGATCAAGATCAACGGTGACCTGGCCCTCTTTCAGGCGTGGGGCGCCTTGCTGGTGCAGTGGGATGCTCTTGATCATGATTTTATCAGGCGGTATACCCACGGATTCGAGAGTTGGGTCGCCCATGTCTCGGCGATCGATTGGGATCTCGTGAAGGCGACCACCGGGCTGTCTCGCAGGCAAATCACCGAGTCTGCCGAACTGCTTCGCGAGTCCGATCGGACGGTGTTCTGCTGGGCCATGGGCCTCACCCAGCATCACAACGCAGTCGCCACCATTTCCGAGATCGTCAACTTGGCTCTCGCCCAGGGCAACATCGGCAAACCTGGTGCCGGGCTGCTGCCGGTCCGCGGCCATTCCAATGTCCAAGGCGACCGCACGATGGGTATCTGTGAGAGCCCGCCGGCAAACTTCCTTGACCGTTTGCACGCTGAGTTCGGCTTCGAGCCGCCCCGAGTGGATGGCTACGACACAGTCAACTCGATCCGTGCGCTTCGGGATGAGCAGGCCAAGATCTTCATTGGACTGGGCGGCAACTTCGTTCAGGCCGCTCCAGACACCGAGGTCACTACGGCGGCACTACGTCGGGCGCAACTAACGGTGCAGATCTCGACCAAGATCAACCGATCCCACCTGACCTGCGGCGCGACCGCATTGATCTTGCCGACCTTGGGACGTACCGAGATCGACATGCAGGCGAGCGGTCCGCAGCTCGTTTCAGTGGAGGACTCGACGTGCTCGGTGCACGTCTCTCGCGGACCGCTGACCCCCGCCAGTCCTCATTTGAGGTCCGAAGTCGCGATCGTCACTCAGCTTGCTGAGACGACACTCGATGATCGCTACGGCATCGATTGGCGGGGCATGCGCGATGACTATCGTCAGATTCGTCGCCTCATCACTCGTGTCGTGCCGGGTTGTCAGACCTACGAGGTGAACGTTTCCCGCCCAGGTGGTTTCCTGTTGCCACACCCCCCGCGGGACTCCCGTACTTTCCCGACCGACTCCCGGCGTGCAGAGTTCACCGTGTCGACGATCGAGGCGCTGCAGGTGCCGCCTGGTCATTTGATCTTGCAGACCCTGCGCAGTCATGATCAGTTCAATACCACGATCTACGGGTTCAGTGATCGCTACCGCGGCATCGAGGGTGGCCGCCGGGTCGTGTTCGTGAATCCCCGTGACATCGAAGAGTTGGGCTTCCAGGACGGCGAGATCGTCGATCTCGTGACCCACTGGGAGGGTGATGATCACCTACGCCGGGTGCAAGCCTTCCGGATTGTGTCCTATCAGACGCCGCGCGGCTCGGCCGCGGCGTACTACCCCGAGACCAACCCGTTGGTCCCCCTGGACTCAACCGCCGTTGCCAGCAACACTCCCACCTCGAAATCGGTGATCATCCGGCTGCAGCGGCCCGGCATGTCCGATGCGACTAGCGTTCAGTGACATGACAGAACACACGAAGCAGATCTTGGTGGACGCCTTCGGGCGGGTACGTGAGCTCGTGGTCGACCTCACATACGGCCTGACTGAGGAGATGGCTTTCTACCGTCCAGACCCGCAGGCAAACTCGATTTCCTGGCTGATCTGGCACCTCAGCAGGAGCCAAGATGATCATGTCGCCGACTTGGCGCAGGTCGAGCAAGTGTGGGCCGAATGGCGGGAGAGGTTCGGTTTGCCCTTTGGCAAATGGGCCACCGGTTACGGCCAAAGCCCTGAAGAGGTGGGGGCGGTTCGGGTGAGTGGTGACCTTCTCGGCGAGTATCACCGAGCGGTCCACGAGCTCACGATGGACTATCTGGATGGCATTACCGCTGCAGAGCTTGATCGGATCGTCGATACTCGCTGGGATCCGCCAGTGACGGCAGCGGTCAGACTCGTCAGCGTGATCGGCGACACGCTGCAGCACGCGGGTCAGGCTGCCTATGTACGCGGTCTTGCCAAGCGTCGCAATATGGCATGGGATCAGCCAGACGCCGCCGATCGCTAGTGACGCCTGGACGGACGCCAGTCTGATAGCCCGGCATTAGGGTGGAGCAGGTGACCGAACCCGCAGACTCAGAGCATGATCGCGACGTGCCGCCGCGACGCCTTTACAGTGATCTTGCATCATGGTGGCCGCTGATCTCCGCGCCGGAAGAGTATGTCGAGGAAGCGGCGTCCGCAGCTTCATTACTGCGTACGGCCAACCCGCCGACTCGTACGGTTCTGGAGCTTGGCAGCGGGGGCGGAAACAACGCTTTTCATCTGAAGCGTGAGTTCGAGATGACCCTGGTCGATCTATCGGATGAGATGCTGGCCGTCTCCCGGCAACTGAATCCGGAGTGCAACCACCTCCAGGGAGATATGCGAAAAGTGCGTCTCGGGCGCAGCTTCGACGCGGTGTTCGTGCATGATGCCATCGACTACATGATCACCGAGGTCGATCTGAGACGGGCGGTCCAAACTGCCTTCGAGCATTGCCGGCAGGGCGGTGTCGCGGTGTTCGTGCCCGACGACATCGTGGAGAACTTCGAGCCGGGTATCGATCATGGGGGACACGACGCGCCGGACGGTCGGGGTGTTCGCTACCTGTCGTGGTCCATCGACCCGGACCCGAGCGACACCTGCACCCGAACCGACTACGCGTTCATGCTGAGGTCGAGCGATGGTGCCGTGGACGTCGTGCACGATACACACGAGTTCGGCCTTTTTCCACGGGCGCTTTGGCTCCAGGTGCTCGCGGATGTCGGATTTCGGCCGCGCTCGGTCGCCGAAATGACGAGCGAGAACCGACGGCCTCGAGAGTTTTTTGTCGGTACTCGCCTTTAGCGTCTGTTGCGTCCAGTCAGGATGCGTTGATCGGGGAGACTGATGGTGGCGCGAGTCGATGAGTTCGTTGCGGTAGGTGCCGTGCGAGCTGCAGGTCGCCGGCCCGGCATTCATGATGGAGTACCTCCATGACCTCCGCGTACGTGCTCAACGGCCCGAACCTCAACCTGCTCGGTATGCGTGAGCCTGAGATCTATGGCAAGGCGACCTTGGCCGATGTCGAACGCTCCTGCCGAGACGTGGCGACCGAACTGGGTTGGACTCTGGAATTCCGCCAGACCAACCGTGAGGGCGAACTCGTCGATTGGATCCAGGAGGCTGGCGAGGCCCAGGCGGTCGGCGAGGCTGTCGGCGTGGTGCTGAACGCCGCGGCGTATACGCACACCAGCGTTGCGCTGCACGATGCGATCGTAGGATCGGGCGCTCGTGTGATCGAGGTCCACATCTCGAATGTCCATCGACGGGAGCGATTCCGGCATCACTCGTACGTTTCCCCAGTGGCGGCGGGGATCATTGTCGGACTCGGCGTGGCCGGTTATCCACTCGCGCTCCGCGCACTGGCCGATTTGTCAGAGCCCGGTTGAGCAATAGCACAACTGCGTTTGGCACACGGCGTTCGGCACAAGGGCGTTCCCACAACTCTGTTCTGACATGTCAGCTCGGAAGATTGGCGGTCCAGAGGCGGGCGGAATTGTCAGTCCGCATGATGGCGTAAAGCCGGTCGCCGACAGTGGCTGCGTCGAGCACTGAGCCCGCAGGGGCTGCGAAGCTTAGCCAGCCCTCGGAGCTATCGCTCACCAACAGTGTGGTGTGGCCCGCATGACTAAAAAGCACTGCCGGCCGATCGCCCGACATGACGGTTCTCGGCCCCGGGCCGTCCGTGTCGATCTCCATCGACGGCAACGTGGAGTCACGCGTTGCAGTCGCCTCGGCGTGAGTTGGGTCGAAGCTCCACAGCGCCACCTTCCCATCGGCGTGACCGGAGATCCAACAGGTCTGGGTGCAGCCGGCGGACAACGCCTCGCTGTGCGTGCCGGCGTCGGGCAGCTGCCGCAGGGTCCAATCGTCATGGTGAGTTGGCCAGGTCCATGCGGCGGCTCGCTGCTCTGCACCGTCACCGAAGGTGATCACAGAGCCTGAGATGATCATGGCCGAACCCGAGGCACCTGCGGCGCGCGGGGCGACCTGGACCTGCGGGGTGTTGGCGAGCGCAGTACCAGCAGAATCCTGGCGAACCCAGCGGTCCCCGCGAGGCAGCCATACCGCGGCGTCCAGACCACCCTCGGGAGCGGCCCAACTGCCTGCGATCACCGGCCCGCCGGAGGTGAACACGATGTCGAGCAGGCTGCCGGCGCTTTCGCCACCGAAGGTCTCGAATGTCTGCGGCTGGTCGTTCAGGCCCTTAGTAGATCCCGTCCAAACGGTCCAGCGGAAATTCGCGTGGGCTCCGCCATGTGCCGCGCCCAGAGCGACGACATCGTTGCCGCGGGCCGCCACCGATACCATGTCGGCGACCTTCCCGTACGGGGTGTTTGGGTGCAACGGCACCGGGCGTGCGGCGCCTGACGCGTCGACGACGAACAGCACCGGGTGGTCTCCGCCCGATGAGGCACGTCCACCGACGAGCAGCTCGCCGGTCGTCCTAGCCAGCGAGGATGCCGCGACCGACTCCGGCAACGCAATAGGAGTCCAGGTCAGCTCACGAACCGTTTCGGTGGGAACGGGTGGTCCGGAGGTTCCGCAGCTGACGAAGATGATCATCAACAGCAGCGCACCGGCGATGAGGGCCAGCATTCGGGGGGTGGGCGCACCGCCGGTACGCATCGGTTGCCTGGGCATAATCGGCCCGAGTCTAGGCTGCGTTGGTTAGCTACTAGAACGGCCGCGGCTTTCCAAATTTCTTGGAGGCCGAAGTGACCGTTGTGGCTCACGGGGGCCTTGTGCCCATGAGCCATTGCTCCCAGTGAATCTCGTCGCGATCTCCTACGCCGCGTCGCACGCCGGAAGTGTCCACTTGTGGAAGAGTGAGAAACAGCGCACAACTTGTGTCTTGGAGTCACGAATGCTTGCCCCCCTGCTAGCAACCGAGGATCCATACGCCGCCGCGTCGATCTTCAGCCAGGCCGGCTGGAAGGTCGAGTATGAAGCCGTCCGGGACGAAGAGCAACCGCGCGCCTGCCTCTCGCTGGCTCGATCGCGAGTCGAACTGGTACCACCCAGCGATCCGTATATCGTTCCGCGCGGGGTCGGTATCGAGTTCCTGATCCATGTGCCGCCAGGTGAGCTGAGTGGGGTGTTCCTGCTGCACCGCGCAGCCGGAGTCGCTTACAGCGAGCTACGCGAGCGGCGACCTGGTCAGCGCGGATTCAGGGCGGAGATCATCGGGTATCGCTTCCTCATCCTGGGCGGTGACCCGGACCCCGATTTGGCGTTGATCGCCACCGACCCACGAATTGTGGCGCTCGCCGATGGCTTGCGGGAGCGCGACGGGGACGATGCGCTCACCGACACCGCATTGCGTCTGGTCGAAAGCTCCGGCGAGAGCGTCAAGAGACTGCGCCGAGCGATGAGCCAGGGCCTGGGCGTCGGCACTACCGATGATCTTGGCGACCAGCTGGCGGAGGTCGTGATCGCGGCTGCCATCTTTGCCCGGCAGCTGGGAGTTGATCTTGACAAGCAGGTGGAAGCCAAGCTGGGCAGTCCAGGCTGGCACGCTCAGCTCTGAAGCACTCGAGGAGTGGCAGGACAAGCGTTGTGCACCGGATGGCGAGGCTTGCAGGTGCGGGACAGGTGCTGTCGCAGAACGCAAGCCACGAAGGAATCTCAAGGCGTGGGCAGCCCGTCAGAGTGCCAAGCCAGAACTCTGCACTAACGTGAGTAGCGTCCGTAACTTCTAGATCGAGCGGGCGCGAACAGGGGGGCCAATGAGCGAAATTGAAGCCGGTCACCCGGCACCTGAAGGACATGAGGCAGCCGAGACTGATACGGACCGGCCGGCACTCGTGGCAGACGAAGCACATGAGCCAGTTGCTGACCAACCAGGATCGCTGGCACACGAGGCAAGCGAGATCAGCTACGACGAACAGCGTTATCCGGCGCGGCCCAGGCGGCTGCGACCGAAAGGCCGGCTCCGGGATCTTTTCACAATTGGACCGCGGGCCGAGCGCACCGGGAAGCCCAGGGGCGACAACTCCGCTTACGTCGGATGGCTTGTGGAGCGGTCGATGCTTGAGGATGCAAAGAGGTTCGCCACACTGTTCTCCGGCCAGGGCAGTATGTGGCAAAACCCCTTTGCCAATCCGGATCCCCGCGCAGCGATCCAAAAGTCGTCAGTGTGGTTCACCGCATACCCGATTTCCATGATCACCAAGCCCGGCACGTCATTCCTGGGAACCCTCGGTGACGAGGATCTGTGGGCTGCCTTCGAGGCTATAGGAATTGACGGCCTCCACACCGGTCCTGTTAAGAAGGCCGGTGGTCTGGTGGGCTGGGATTACACGCCGAGCGTTGACGGAGCCTTCGACCGGATCAGTAACATGATCGACGAGGCGTTCGGAACCGAAGAGGAGTTCCGGGCGATATCTGAGGTGGCCGCGGGCCACCTCGGGATGGTGATTGACGACATCGTGCCAGGCCACACCGGCAAGGGCTCGGACTTCCGGCTGGCCGAGATGAAGGTTGGCGATTACCCGGGCATCTACCACATGGTCGAGATCGAGCCCAAGGACTGGCACCTATTGCCCAGCGTGAGCAAAGGCGATTCGATCAACCTCGACATCGAATCCGAAGATCAACTGGCCAAGCACGGCTACATCATCGGACGCATGCAGCGAGTGATCTTCTACGAGCCCGGTGTCAAGGACACCAACTGGAGTGCCACCGCGCCAGTGCTCGGGCCAGACGGTGTGGAGCGCCGCTGGGTCTATTTGCACTACTTCAAGGCCGGGCAGCCCTCGATCAACTGGCTGGATCCGAGCTTCGCCGGAATGCGACTGGTGATCGGCGATGCGCTGCATTCACTAGGTGATCTTGGCAGCGGCGGCTTGCGGCTCGACGCCAACGGTTTCCTTGGTGTTGAGAAGAGCGCCGAGGACTCGCCAGCCTGGTCGGAGGGTCACCCATTGTCCGAGGCTGCCAACCAGTTGATCGCCAGTATGGTTCGCAAGGTTGGTGGATTCACCTTCCAAGAGCTCAATCTCACCATCGATGACATCAAGAGCTCAGCCGAGCGTGGCGCCGATCTGTCCTACGACTTCATCAACCGACCGGCTTACCACCATGCGATGGCGACAGGAGATACCGAGTTTCTCCGGCTCACACTCAATCTCTCGATGAAGCACAAGGTTGAGCCGGCCTCGTTGGTACATGCACTGCAGAACCACGACGAGATGACTTATGAGCTGGTCCACTTCGAGACCCTTCATGCGCGGGACACCTTCACGTTCCGCGCCAAAGAGCTCAGCGGTCACGAGCTTGCCGTAGCCGTCCGGCAAGATCTTCTTGATCATCTGACCGGAGACGTAGCCCCGTACAATGCGACGTTCACCCAGAACGGCATTGCGTCGACGACCGCGACGATCATTGCAGCCTCCTTGGGCTTTACCAGCATCTCGAAGCTCACCGCAGAGCAGGTGGAGCAGATCAAGCAGGCGCATCTCATGCTGGCCATGTTCAACGCGTTACAGCCGGGGGTCTTCGCCTTGTCTGGTTGGGATCTGGTCGGGATGCTCACTCTGGACCGCAAGCAGGTCGGCCGACTGCTGGCCGATGGCGATACCCGCTGGATCCATCGCGCTGCGTACGACCTGATGGACTATCGCCCTCACGCCCACGAGTCGCTGTCCAAGATGCCCCGCGGCATCAGCCTCTACGGTTCGCTGCCAGCGCAGTTGCAGGACACATCGTCGTTTGCCCGTCGGCTCGCCAAGATTCTGGCCGTTCGCAAGCGCTACGGGATCGCCGCCAGCGTCCAGCTCGATGTGCCGCAGGTGTCAAACAAGGCAATGCTGGTGATGGTGCACCAGCTCAGCGACGCCGAGCAGGTCACGGTGCTGAACTTCTCCGAGCAACCGATCTCGGGAAGCGTTCACTCCGAGCCTCTGGTACCCGGCAGCGTGTTGGTCGACATGTTCACCGATCAGGAGATCGGTGAGGTCGACGACTTGCACACCTTCGCGATCAATCTCGAACCTCATGAAGGCCGGTCGTTGTTGGTGCTCTGCCCCGGCGATCACTTGGCTGAGGCGCACCCGCAGGCGACCGATAAGACGAGCGTACGCGGCGACCAGCCGACAAGAACGGCTACATAATCTGGTCTCGAATCTCCATCCGCTGCTGTCATCTCGAACTCAGATATGGTCAGCGAGGGTCGAATTTCGGGCCGGTGACGGACTCTTGACATAGGCGCGCAGACTTGAGCCGCGCGGCGCACTTCGGAGCACTCAACGGCCCTCAAAGGACACCGTTGGTGAACTGAGAGTACGTCGCCGTCGTCCTCATCGGTGAAAGTTGAGGCAGGGCAAAACGTGGCGACGGCAGCGAGCCTGCAGAAGACAGCGGGCCAAGGGCCGGGAGGGAGCTCGGTGGTCGGCGGACAGCGTGAGGCTGCGCTCGAAGAGCTGCACGACCGGCACGCGAGCGAGTTGTGGCGGTTCGCCATGCGGCTGACCCATGATCGTCAGCTCGCTGAGGATGTGGTCCAGGAGGCGTTGCTGAAGGCGTGGAAGGATCCCAGCCTCGGGCAGCGCGACGAGGCGGCGGCCCGGGCGTGGCTGTTCACCGCGTCCCGGAACCTGATCATCGATCGGTGGCGCAGTGCGGCGTCGCGGCATGAGCAGCGGATTGAGGAGCCGCCTGAGGAGAGTGTTGGTGATGCGACCAGTGTGGTGTTGGACCGGTGGCTGATTGCGGAGGCGTTGAGCAGCCTGTCGGTGGAGCATCGCTCGGTGATTAGCGCGGCCTATTACGAGGGCAGGTCGGTTGCCGACATCTCAGCGCGGCTCCGGATCCCGGAGGGCACTGTCAAGTCGCGGCTGCACTACGGGCTCAGAACGCTCAGATTGGCATTACAGGAGAAAGGAGTGACTCGGCCGTGAATACCATCCCCGACAAGTTCGCGCAGTGGGATGCCGCGTACGTCCTGGGTGCCCTCTCTCCTGCCGAGCGCCGAGAGTTTGAAGAGCATCTGGCAACCTGCCCGCCGTGCTACGCAGCGGTTTCAGAGCTGGCTGCCATTCCCGGTCTACTGGCGCAGGTCTCACCAGCCGATGCCGCGATGTTGTCGATGGCAGTCGACAATCAGGGGGAATACGGGGAGACGACCGTCCCGAGCACCGCCGAGGCGGAGCTGATCGCGCAGGGGCCGCCGCCGTCCTTGCTGCCGAAGATGATCAAGAAGGTGCGGACCCGTCGGCGCCGGATGCTGGCCACAGTTGCGGGGATCGCGGCTGCTGTCGTGTTGGTGATCGGCGGCTTGGCAGTCGGGTTGCTTCCACTCCAGGAAAGCCCGGAGCGCGTCGCCTTCTCCCAGGTCGTACCCTCCGCGATCACAGCAGTCGCCGACGTCGTGCCTGGCAGGGACGGCACTGACATCAACGTGGAATGCGTCTATGCCGAGATCAACGACCCAAGGCCCGGTGGTGGCCACGAGACCTACTCAATCTTTGTCGTTGATCGATTCGGTCACGCGTCAGAGATCAAGGAGTGGCCCGCAACGCCGAACAAGCAGATGCGACCGAGTGGCAGCACTCCGCTGAAGATTTCTGAGATCGCTGATCTCGAGATTCGTGAGTCCAATAGCAACGAGGTCCTACTCCGCGCTCCACTCCACTGAGCCTGCTGCCCCCGGCTGCCGCGGCTCTGGGCAGGAACGCACGTGCACTGCGTGATGGGAGCGGACGCGCACGTGCGTTTCTTCAGCCGCGCATACGAGTTATGAGCCAGAGCAAAAGCGCTAGTCGCGGGAGATCTCGCCGGAGAGCGGCAAGTCGGTGACCGAGCGGCCGGCGTAAAGCTGGTACGTGCCGGACTCGGTTATCCAGGTGTGAGCCGAGCTGTCCCAGTGGCGGAAGTTGTGGTCGCCAACGTCGATGGAGGCACTCACGACTTCTCCAGCGGCCGCCTCGACAGCGGCACAACCCACCAGCCAGCGCGGAGCCCGCTCTACTGCGCTGTCGGGTCGGCTGGCGTACACCTGCACGACTTCGCGTCCGGCGCGGTCTCCGGTGTTTCGCACGGTGACCGTCACAGTGTCGCCGGCGACGGCTAGGTCTTGGTACGCCCACGTGGTGTAGCCCATGCCATGACCGAACGGGAATGCGGGCTGACGGTTCGTCGCGAGATACCAGCGATATCCGATCAGCAGACCTTCGTCGTACGGCAGCGCACCGTTGACCGGTTGCACCGACGGCAACCCTTCCGCCGAAGCTGGCCACGTCACCGGCAGGCGCCCACCGGGCTCGACCGCCCCAGTGAGTACGTCGGCCAAGGCGTTCCCGAACTCTTGCCCGGGGAACCAGGAGGCCAGGACCGCCGCAACGTCATCGGCCCATGGCAGGAGCACCGGCGCGCCCGAATTGACCACGACGATTGTCCGGGGGTTGGCGCCCGCGACCGCCCGTACCAGCTCGTCCTGTCGGCCAGGCAACGCCAAACTGGTCCGATCGAAGCCTTCGCTTTCTACCTCCGCATTGGTCCCGACCACAACTACGGCGACGTCGGACTCGGCCGCCAATGCCACGGCGCGCTCAAATTCGGCCTGCTCGTCGAGCACAGGCCCGACATTCAGCTGTACCGTCAGCATGGCGACGTCGGCGCCGCCTAGCGTGGTATCGCCGCCGGCTCGATACGTGAGTTCGACGGGCACATCCCGACCGCCCTCCAAAGCGACGACGGCGAGCTGCTGCGGCGGCTTCATGATTCCCTCGACCATGTCGGCATCGGGCGGGAGTGTGATCGTTTGGTCGAAGAGGACTTCTCCGTCGATCACCAGCCGGAACTCGCCAAGGCCAGACGCACCAACCAAGTAGCGGCCCGACTCCGGCACCCGCAGCCGGGTCGTCAGCTGGAGATGATCAATCTCGCGAGCGGTGAGACCCTCCTGTACGGGTCCCCACCACATCATGCTGCCGGCCTGCCGTTGTTGTCGACCAAGTTCATGATCATCGGCATCGAAAAAGATCACTTCGATGCCCGGGCCGCTGCCATCGGGAAGGTGCAGCTGATCTTTCAATGCGATCTCGGTTCGCTCGCTGCTGCGTACGCCGACCGCATGTCCGATCTTGACCTGGTCGCCAAAGGCGATTCGCAGTCCATCAAATGGGGAGACTACGTAGGACGGGAATACCGTCGCACTCCCGCCACCGAGGGTCCGCCCCGTCGCGGCATTAGGCCCGATCACGGCGACCTTGGTCAGCGATCTCGACTCAAGAGGAAGCGCGCCGTCGTTCTTGATCAGGACCATCCCCGCCGCCGACGTGGCACGTAGTTCGGTCTTGAGCTCTTCCTCATTCCAGCGGCGGGCCGGCGGTGTCGCCGGGTCAAGGCCCTCGAGTGCGCCAACTCGAGCCGCGAGCCGCAGGAGTCGGAGCACGTGTCCATCGATCATCGATTCGGACAACTCACCGGAGCGGACTGCGTCCAGCAGTCCTTCAGTCCACGGGCTCAAGGGTCCCGGCATCGCCAGATCGAGCAGCTCCTCTCCAGCCGCTGCCACCGAGCGCGTTGCGTACCAGTCAGACATGATCACGCCGTCGAATCCCCACTCGCGCTTCAAAACGTCGCGCTGCAAAAGGTTCTCGGTCATGGTCGTGCCATTGACCTTGTTGTAGGCAGCCATGACAGCCCAGGCACCCGCGCCGACGATCCGCTCAAACGGAGCGAGGTACAGCTCGCGCAATACCCGCTCGTCGACGAGCGCGTCAACGAAGAACCGGTCGGTCTCGGAGTCGTTAGCGACGAAGTGCTTGACCGTCGCGGCAACGCCCTCGGCTTGCAGCCCTCGCACGTACGCGGTGCCGATCATGGCCGTCAGCTCGGGATCCTCGCTGAAGCACTCGAAATGCCGGCCACCGTACGGGGTTCGGTGCAGGTTGACCGTCGGCGCGAGCAGCACATCGACGCCCTTGCGGCGGGCCTCGCTAGCAAGCAATCGGCCCATCCGCTCGACACGGACCGGATCCCAGCTCGCCGCCAACGCGGTTGGGGACGGCACATTGGCCGACGGGCTCCGCTCGTCCCAAGTCTCTCCGCGAACACCTGCGGGGCCGTCTGAAGTGACGAGACGGCGCAAGCCGATCTCGGGGATCGGATGCAGCGCCCAGATGTCGGCGCCGGTCATCAGCCGGACCTTCTGCTCGAGGGTCAGCTGTGCCAGCCTGCCAGCAATTTCTGCTTCATGATCAACATCCGTCGTCTGCGTCATAGCCGTCATCGTCTCAGCCTTCCGGCCGCCGCTAGCGTGAGGGCATGCCCTCACCAAATCACGGGATTCCCACCTCGGTGCTCGAGGCCGAGTGCCACCGACTGCTCGATTTCGGCCGGCACTTTCCGCATCCGCTCGGCGGTGCCGCGTGGCTCGACGCGACTGGTCAGCCGGACCTGTCTCGGCCGGTCTATACCTACATCACCGCTCGGATGCTCCATGTCTATGCTCTGGGCCACTTGCTGGGGCGATCCGGCGATGGCGATCTGGCGGCCCAGGCGCTGGCCGGTCTTGCCGGCAGGTTGCGTGACGAAGCGAGTGGCGGCTGGTTCAGCAGTGTCGACGACGTTGGCGAGAGTCCGGACGAGAAGGCCTGTTATACGCACGCATTCGTCGTGCTGGGCGCCTCCTCGGCAGCTGTCGCCGGCTTGCCCGGCGCTAGCGACCTGCTCAGCGAGGCTATCGGCGTTTGGCACAAGCGGTTCTTCGACGCCGAGTCGGGAATGTTCGTCGACTCCTGGAACCGCGACTTCACCGAGCTCGCTGACTACCGAGGCGTCAACGCGAACATGCATGGCGTCGAGTCGCTGCTAGCCGCTGCGGACGTGACTGATGATCATGCGCTGCGCGAGCGCGCCCTGGCAATCAGCCGTCGGGTGGCGCTGGAATTCGCCCAACCACAGTCATGGCGTATCCCCGAGCACTTCGACCCGCACTGGCGACCAGAGCTCCAGCATCATCAGGATCGCCCGGACGACCCGTTTCAGCCATACGGGGCCACCGTTGGGCACGGCCTGGAATGGTCCAGATTGCTGCTGCACCTCGAGGCATCATTGGCCGATCCGCCGGACTGGCTGCTGCCTGCCGCGGAGGCGCTGTTCGATCGTGCTGTGGCCGACGGCTGGGCGGTCGACGGCGCGGACGGTTTCGTGTACACCACCGATTGGAACGGCCGGCCCATAGTCCGCGACCGAATGGCCTGGGTGGTTGCCGAGGCGATCTCGGCTGCCGCAGCGCTCCGAATTCGAACCGGTGATGATCGTTACGCCGACCTGTGCGCAACCTGGTGGGCGTACGCCGAGCGCACCTTGTTCGACCGGACGTATGGCTCCTGGTATCAGCAACTCGACGCCAACAATCACGTCATTGAGACCGTCTGGCCAGGTAAGTCAGATCTCTATCACCCAGTCCAGGCAACCTTGATTCCGCAGCTGCCGCTGGCGCCAACGCTGGCGACGGCGCTGACCCTGTGACGGACGGCCGCGAATCTGCCGGTCGCCGTCAGAGTGCAATCAACACCACCCTCGATCAGGCGATCGCCTCGGCACGGTAGAGGATCGCGTGTTCGGGGTGCATGTCGGCCGCCATCACGCCGCTTGAGGCCAGCGCGGCGCCAGAGAGTATGAGGCCAGGTCCGCCGTCCTCGGACAGCCCCCAGCCGACTATTCGGCGTTCGCCGGACGGATCGAAGTCGGTCTCGACTCCGCCCCACCATGCCGGAGGATTCAGGCCCGACGGCGGGCGTCCCACCAAGATCGGTCGGATGCGATAGCGCTGACCTGGATCCAGCCCTGGGAACCGCAGTCGGCCGGGCAGCATGACGTCAGAGCGCCCGATCGAGGCGACGGTGTAGATCGCCGATGAGCGATCGTGTGCCACCACGCCGTACGCGAGGATGGTGGGATCGGGGAAGTCCAGGCGTACCAGGTCGCCGCCGAGTAGCAGCCTTCGGTTCGCCTTATAGAAAATGATCCACTCCTGCAGCTCCGCCAGATCCTCCGAAGTCGCCTTGGTCAGGTCCCATTCGATGCCGAGGTGGCCGAAGATCGCCGTGGCCGCGCGAAAGGACAGGTCGTGCATGCGGCCCGTGGTATGCGATCGAGCCGACGCGATGTGTGAGCCCAGCAGCTCCGGTGGCAGCAGTTGGGCAGTCCAGCGATTCATCTGCTGCCGTTCCAGTGGATCGATGCAGTCGCTGACCCAGATGCGATCCGTACGCTCCAACACACCAAGATCAACTCGGGCGCCGCCGGAGGAACAGGTCTCGATTTCCAGTCCTGGGTGGGCAGCCTTGATCTCATCGACAAGGCGGTAGAAAGCCAGCGTCTGCTCGTGCACGCCTGGCCGTCCGTCAGGTGCAGTGCCGGCGTCGATCAGGTCGCGGTTGTGATCCCACTTGATATAGCTGATCTTGTACTCGGCGAGGATGTCAAAGATCGCATCTCGGATATAGTCGTAGCATTCCGGGATGCCCAAGTTGATCACCTGTTGATGCCGGGATTCAACGGGCAGCCGGTCGCCGGTAGCCATGATCCACTCCGGATGCTGTCGCGCCACCGCGGAGTCGAGGTTGATCATCTCGGGCTCGAACCAGAGCCCGAACTCCATGCCGAGTCCGGTGACCTCGTCCACTAGTGGATGGAGCCCATGCGGCCAGACCTCTGGTGAGACGGTCCAGTCGCCAAGCCCGGCGCGATCATTGCGACGTGCCCCGAACCAGCCATCGTCTAGGACATAGCGCTCCACGCCGACGGCGGCGGCGCGCTCGGCAAGATCAACGAGGCGGTCCAGGTCATGATCGAAATAGACCGCTTCCCAGACGTTGAGGGTTACTGGGCGGGTAGCCGACGGATGGGTATCTCGAGCGCGCAGGAAGCGATGGAATCGCCGGGCCACGGCATCCAGGCCATGCGCGTACGAGCCATAGATCCATGGAGTGGTATACGACTGACCGGACTGCAGGATCACCTCACCAGGCAGCAGCAACTCTCCGCCACCGATCACCTGCGCGCCGGTGAAGAGCCGCTCAGCATAGTGCGTGTGGTTTCCGCTCCACGCCGTGTGCACAGCCCAGATCTCCCCCTCGGCGAAAGAAAATCCCGGCTCTCCAACGTGCAGCAGGGTTGCGGCATCCGGGCCGGTTCGACCCTTTCGCCCCTCTCGCAGATGAACGCCAACCCCCAGCGACCGCCGTTGCGGCACCCGCTCCTTGCCCCAGTGGCCGGCGAAATCCAGGATCTCCCGGGCATTTTGTGGGATCGGTAACGCGATCACGCAGTCGTTGACGGCATACGGGTCCTCACCGATGTTGATCACCTCGGCTCGTGCCCTGAGGATCCCGCCGGCGACCAACTCGATAGTGACGCGGAGCGACAGCTGGGCCACGTCGTCGACCGCGTCGACCTCGACCGAAGCGGCGCCCGAGTTGATCAAGGTTGGCGGACCGTCCGGGGCAATGACCGATTCGCCCTCGAGCCGAACAGCGGTCGCGGTGAACTTGGGCGACCAAGCGCGACCTGTGCGCGAGCCGCTCAGTCCAGGCCGACCCACCCAGCCCGTCCAGTGCTCCGGCAGGATCGCGAGACGGACCGGCGCGTCGACTGTGTTCGGGCCACCAGGGTCAATGTTGGAAATGATCAGCGCCTCGACGTCGGCGCGCTCCAGGCTTCCCAAGTCAGCGCCCCAGTGGACGACGGCTGGGAGCTGGCCGGCGGAGACGTCGAGCACGACCGAGACCCCCTCAGAGCGGAGGACGATCACGCAGTTCGCACGTTCGACCATGGTCGCTCCTTCTGCGGGAGGGCGATCTCTGAGCCGCTTACCCTACTGAGGACGGGCAAACCGTTCGATGAACTCCCGCACTACCAGTCGTTGGTTTGGCAGTCGTTGGTTTGGCAGTC
>Ga0114129_10000475_pt1 | contig 48344 bp, 38 predicted proteins | sample RhiMetdeltSRZDD1_FD_80071 | JGI IMG/M metagenome (GOLD analysis project Ga0114129, IMG submission 80071) | Populus rhizosphere microbial communities from Tennessee, USA - Rhizosphere MetaG P. deltoides SRZDD1 (version 2) (version 2) | ecosystem: Host-associated > Plants > Roots > Rhizosphere >...
CAGCTGCTCGAGCCGCTCGAGGAGCTGCGTCTGAAGCTGTCCGATGCGCACGCGATCTTCGTCCCAGCGCGCGCCCAGGTGAAACGTGATCACGTCCGACGCATCGAATCCGGTCTCGACATGTGTGAGGTTGTAATAGCTCCGCGCGAGCAGAGTGGCCGAACCGACGAGCAGAACACTCAACGCGACCTGGCAAACGACGAGCCCCTTCTGCAGGCGATGACGGCCGGTCACGGCGCGGCTCTGGCCGGCGAGCGTGTGATTGGCGCCACGCCGGGTGGCGGCGAGGGCCGGCACCAGGCTGAACGCGGCGGCCGCGATGAGACTCGCGCCGAGCGCGAACCCCAACGCGCGCCAGTCCATCCTCAGCTCGTTGATGCGCGGGGTTCTCGTCAGCGTGGACGTCATGATGGACGTGAGCCAGAAGGCGAGTGCGGTGCCCACGAGCGCGCCGGCGCCGCCGAGGAGCACGCCTTCGCGGATGACGGTGGCCATGACCCGGGTCCGCGACGCGCCGAGCGCGGCACGCAGGACCAGTTCGCGCTGCCGCCGGTGGACCTGCGCGAGCATCAGGCCGGCGATGTTCGCGAGCGCCATGAGCCAGAGCGACGCGACCGCCGCGAAAACCACCGTCAGGCCGTTGCGAGCGTCGCCGATCCGCGCCTGTTTCAACGGCCGCAGCTCCGCGGACCAACCCTCGTCGGTTTTCGGGAATTGTTTCGCGAGCCCCTGCTGGATCGCCGCGAGATCGGCGGCGGCTGCCGCGAGGGTCACGCCCGGCCGCATGCGGCCGATGCCGTTCACGAACCGCGCGTCGCGCTGCTCCAGGAGCCAGGGGCTAACCTGCGCGGGCAACCAGAGGTCGATGGTGCCCGCCATGAATGACGATGGCATCACGCCGACAATTGGATACTGCCGGCCGCCAATCGAGAGCGCATGGCCGACGGCGCCGGCACTCCGGTTGAACCGGCGCGTCCAGAACCGTTCGCTGATCACGGCCGCGCCCGGACCGTTCGACGCGTCCTCTGCCTCGCTGAAGGTGCGGCCGGCGATGGGCACCGCGGCGTAGACGGCGAAGAACCGGGGAGTGACGCGACGGCCATCGAGCCGCTCCGGCTCGTCGCCGCTCGTATCGGTGACGCTTTCGCTGTAGCTCCCCGAGAGCGCGACGAAGCTGCGATTCAGACGCTGCCAATCCTCGAGGCGTCCGGGAGCGACGAGACTCGTCCGTTCGCGCGCGACGGGACTCGACTCGTAGACCGTGACCAGCTGATCGGCGTCGGGATAGGGCAGCGGTTTGAGCAGTACGGTATCGACGAGCGAGAAGACCGCCGTCATGATGCCGGTGCCGCATCCGAGGGTCAGCACGATCGCGGCGAGATACGCCGGCCGTCGCGTCAGCGATCGCCAGGTCTGGCGCCACGCCGAGGCGCGGATCCACTCGAACTGGCGTCGGGAGTCACTGGCGTCAATGGCGCTGGCCGGGGTCTGCGGCCGGCCCGCGTTCGATCGGCTCGCGCGCCGCGCCGCGAGTACGTCAATCAGCTCGTGCCAGAGCAGCCGTATCAGTGCGAGACGGCCCTGAGCAGCGGCTGCCTCCGACGCCGTCTCGAACGTCGCGATCATCTCGTCACGGTACTCGCGCCGCACGGTTGCGGGCGCAAGCCGGACGAGCGCGCGATGGATCGCGCGTGCGAACCGCAGGGAAGTCGAACGGGTCATCATGGCCGCCTCGGCAGCGCGGGGACGGACGCGGGACGCACTCCGCGCTCGCGGGCATGGCGTACGAGCGCCTCGAGCCGGGCGGTCTCGGCCCTGAGCACCGCGCGGCCCAGGGTCGTCAGCTGGTAATACCGGCGCCGCTCATCCGTTCGATCGGCCTCGGCGATGAGACCGAGCTCGACGAGCCGCGCGATGGCGGTGTAGAGCGTGCCGGTGCCGAGTCGCAGCTCGCCGGCGGTCCGGCGATCGACGTCCTGAATGACGCCGTATCCGTGCCGGTTCCGGTCGACGAGCGCGAGCAGGATATGGAACTGGTGCGGGGTAAGCGGCAGAAACCCGGATGGGTCCATACGTCGAACCTCGATGTATCGAGCTTAGACGTAGACGAGCCCGTGTACGGTTGGCTCGCCCTGGAGCGGAGCCTTCAGCCCGAGCGCTGGGGCCTGATCGCTCGGCGGCGACATCAGCTGGTACACAGTCCCGGTCGGGGGCAGCTACGCGAAAGGGTTGTACACAATCGTCAAGACGGCTACACCGCGCCGTAGCTGCCTATCTGAGATCGTACGCGAGCCACAGTTCATTCAGCCCTCGGCTGTACTGATAGACGTACGACACGTCATCGTCGGCCAGGAGCACTCGCGCCACGGACACCACGCCTGCCGGGTCCGCCGGCGACAGCGTTCGCCAGGGCTCGACGCGTCCACTGGTCAGGTTGCGCCGATAAATGCGAGCCGGAAAGCGGCCCGGCGTGCGGAGGAACAAGTGGCCGTCAGCGCTCCAGTGTATCGGCGTGCCCTTCTCCCCCGTCACAGGCTTCGGAGGACCGCCATCGACGCTGTAGAGCGTCACGTTTCCCGTTGCATCCTGGATAGCCACCGTCCTGCCATCTGGAGCCACCACGAACGGACCGACCACGCCTTCAGGCGTGATTGGCCGGAACGGGCCCTCGTCTTCGCGCATATAGACACGTGTGATGCCGCTGCGGGCTGGGCTGCTGCGGGCTGGGCTGCTGCGGGCTGGGCTGCTGCGGGCTGGGCGCAACAGGAGGAACAGCCGCCGGCCATCCCGGGACCAACGAGCGATCTCGCCCACCAGCTCCAACCCGGGATCGAGCTGCACCTCCCGCGCCGTGCCTGCGCCGGTCGGCACCAGCTTCAGGCGCGGCGGGTCGCGAGACTCGAGGAGCGCCCAGGCGCCATTGGGAGACAGGCCACGCGCGATGTCGGTGCCGAGCGAGATTGGCTGCGCGCCGTCGGTCGTACCCAGGTACGAGCCGGTGCCGACCTCACGGGTCTCATAGATCAGCAGCCGCTTGCCATCGGCTGAAAGTCCCACAATTTCCGTTCGTCCCAGATGGTCGAGCGAACGCTCCTCGCGCGCGCCGGCGATCGCGGCATTGATGCCGAACCAGCCGGCGCCTGTGGCGATCAGCGCACTCTGGTTGTCCGGCGCCACGTCATACACGTTCAACGAGCCGGGCGCACGCGCAATCAGCCTCCGGCGACCATCGAGAGATAGCGCGTACAGCGCGCGATCGTGCGCGCTGCCGGTCTCCGAGCCGGTGAACCAGACTTCCCGGCCATCCCTGGTCCAGGCCAGACCGAATATATGTCGCATTGGAGTGCTGGTGAGCGGCTGGCCTTGCGCGTTCTGCACCTGCAGCGAGTTTCCCGTGTTGAATGCCACGTTGTCCCCGCGGGGTGAGACACGCGGCAAGGCACAAGCCTGCTCGACCGTACGGCCGAGTGGAAACTGACACGGTCCGTTCGACGAAAGGATCGCGATCCGCTCTCCGTCGGCCGACCAGTCGGCGTAAGCGACGTTCTCAACCAGCTGGCGCGGCGTGCCGCCAATGGCTGGCACGCGCGCCAACGTCCCGGGCACGCCATACGCCGCCCGCTCGTTCGTCAGCAGCACCAGCAGTTCGTCCGTGGCCGAAGCGGACAGCAGGAATCCTGTGGGAATGTCGAGGCGTTTGGATTCGACCCGGTCCTGGCGCGTCATGTAGACATGCGAGGGCCCGTCCCCGTACGCGGCGCTGTAGTAGACCGTCTTTCCATCGGACCCGAAGTGCGCGCCCGTGATTGCGCCGCGCTGGAAGGTGAGAGGCCGGAACGAAGGGATCGCCGAAATCGTGGCCGGCGCCGTTCGCCGACCGACGGCGAAGCCGACGATGCCGATGGCGGCGATCACCGCAGCCGCGAGGGTCCAGCCCAGCCAGCCGCGCGGCAGGCTGCGTGCGCGAGCCCGCGCCGTCTCGCCCGCCGGCATCCGCGTCAGATTCGACAGGCGGTCGCGCATCGACGCGAGGTCGCGCGCGAGATCGGATGTCGACGCGTACCGATCGTTGGGATCCTTCGAGAGGCACCGGTCGATGAGCCATTCGAACGGCGCGGGCATGTCCGGCCGCTTCGACCGGACTGGCTCGGGCTCGTCCCGTATCGTCGCCGTCAGCGACTCGAGCAGCGTCGCGCGCTTGAACGGACGCTCGCGCGTCGCCATCTCATACAGCAGCGCGCCGAGCGCAAATTGATCCGCGCGATAGTCGGCGGGCTTGCCCGACGCCTGCTCCGGCGAGAGATATCCGAGCGTGCCGAGGATCATGCCGGACGCCGTGTCGTTGGCGAGCGTGGTTTCCTCGATGGGCGTGGCGCCGAGCTCGGGCCACACGAGTCTGGCCAGCCCGAAGTCCAGTACCTTCGCGAAGCCATCCGACGTGACCATGACGTTGTCGGGCTTGAGGTCGCGGTGGACGATGCCGGCGGCGTGGGCCTTGGCCACGCCTTCGGCGATTTGCGCGGAGAGCGTGAGAATGCGGCGGATGGGCAACGGGCCGTCGGCAAGCAGCTCTCGCAGCGACCGGCCTTCGATCTTTTCGAGGACGAGGTACGGCCCGGCGTCGCTCGTGCCGACCTCGTAGAGGGTAACGATGTTCGGATGGTTCAGCGCCGAAACCGCCTTGGCCTCGCGCTCGAACCGCTGCAGCCGCTCCGGATCGGCGGCGACATCTGCGGGCAGGATCTTGATGGCGACGTCGCGCCCGAGACGCGTGTCTGTCGCGCGATAGACCTCGCCCATCCCGCCCGCGCCGAGCGGCGCGACGATCTCGTAGGGGCCTAGTCGTGTGCCGGCGGTCAGGGGCATGCGGTGGCCATTGTGTATCAAGTGAGGTGCGCGGTTCTCACGGTTAGCGGGGGAGCTGACGCCCGATCGCGGGCAAGCCGCTCGCGATGCGCGTGAAGTAGCGGGCGTTACGGCAGCCGCGCCTTCTCGATCTTGACGAGGACTGTCTACTCGGGATCCACGAGCTGGATGATGGGCGCGCGCGCGTTCTGCGCGACGAACTGGCCAGCCGAAGGCATGGGCGCAACGAGGAGCGCGGTGCCGATCCAGGCGGCGAGAGCAGGCCGCAGCAGCATCACCGTAGTTTTCCAGCGCTGGGAAGGAGCGGATCTCCAGTTGATCGTCACCCACCGAAGCTGGAGCTGCATGAGGAACCTCCGCGACTGCATTGAAGCGAACGTCGGCTACTGTTACCAGGGAGGCATGTAGACCGGTCCTTCAGGACCGGCAGACGTTTGGTAGCATGCGATCGCGACATCAATCCCTCGGTTTCTTCAGGAGCACGATCATGGCTCGGCGATTTGCAGTGATTCTTGGCGTTCTCGCCCCCCTCGTCCTGTGCGGCCTGCAGAGCGCGTCCCCGATGGCGCAGACACGGCCGGCCGTCAGCGCGACCACGACGACCGCTGTCCCGCGCGCGATCAGGCGCGACGTGCCGCTCACGAATGCGATTCGGCACGCGTACGACGCCGGGACGCGGGATCTGTCCGGGCGGCCCGGTCCGAATTACTGGCAGCTGCAGACCGATTACGACATCTCGGTGCGTCTGGATCCAGCGACGGACACGCTGACGGGCACGGAAACGATCACGCTGCACAACAACAGCCCGCAGCCGATGCCTGAGATCTACCTGCGGCTCGATCACAACATCTACCGGCCCCTGGTGCCGCGCGGCGCGTCGGTGCCGGCGGAGACCACGGAGGGGATGGTCGTCACCCGAATCGCCGTCAATGGCGAAGTGGCGAACCTGGCGGGGGCGGCCGGCGGCCGCGGCACGCCCCGACAACTGGCGGCGTCAGGTCTCGATCAGACGCTCGCGCGCGTCGCGCTGTCCGCACCCATCGCCGCGAAGGCGACGGCGAAGATCGAAATCGCGTGGCACACGAAGCTGCCCGGCGGACCTGGCGGCCGCGGCCATCGCATGACGCAGCGGTTCGGCGACACGCTCTTCCAGCCGACGCAGTGGTATCCGCGCATCGCGAAGTACGACGACCTCCGTGGCTGGGACATGAATCCCTATCTCGGACCCGCCGAGTTCTATAACAACTTCGGCCGCTTCGACGTCCGCATCGACGTGCCGGCCGGCTGGATCGTGAGCGGCACCGGCGTCCTCCAGAATCCGCAGGAGGTGCTGACGCCGACGGCGCGCGAGCGTCTGACGCACGTGCTCGAATCAGACAACGTGATCACGATTGTCGGGCCCGACGAAGTCGGCCCGGGCAAATCCACCGCCGCCGGCGATCGGCTGGTCTGGCGTCACGTCGCCGAGAACGTGAACGACTTCGCGTGGGCGACCGCGAAGAACTACATCTGGCGGGCAACGCGGGCGACGATCCCGGGCAAGGGTCCCGTTCCCATCCACATGGTGTTCGTGCCGGAGCGCGCGAACCAGTTTGCCAACGCCGGCCCGATCGCGCGTCATGCCCTCGAGTTCTATTCCAAGCTCTGGGCGCCGTACCCCTTCCCGCAGCTCACGCTCCAGGACGGGCCGAGCGCCGGCATGGAATATCCGATGGTCATCAACTCCAACCAGGGCGCGGCCGATCATGAAACCGGCCATCAATGGTGGCCGATGATGGTCGGCAACAACGAGACGTGGTACGGCTGGATGGACGAGGGGTTCAACCAGTACATGAACATCCTCTCGGACGCCGACGCGCGCGGCGGTGCGCCGAACCTGAACATGGGGCAGCGCTACGGCCGGATCACCGGCGACGAGAACGAGCCGCCGATGATGTGGAACGCCAACTACGACGGGGACATGTACGGCTTCACGACGTACGGCAAGACGCCGTACATGCTCTCGATGCTCGGCGGGATCGTCGGCGACGATGCCGTGCAGCGCGCGATGAGCGTGTACGCCAAAACGTGGGCCTTCAAACACCCCTCGCCGTGGGACTACATCTTCCTGCTGAACGGCGAGCTCAAACAGGATCTGAACTGGTTCTGGTACTACTGGCTCTGGACGACCGAGTCCGTCGATGGCGGGATCGCGAACGTGGCGACGTCGGGATCGAAAACGACCGTGACGGTCCGCCAGGATGGCCAGATGCCGTCGCCCGTCGTGCTCAAGGTGCAGTTCGACGCCGCCGGTCCCGCCATCAAGCCGATGGCCAACGCGAAGATGGTGAACGACACCACCGCGATCGTGACATGGCCGGTGGACGTGTGGTTCAACGGCAGCCGGACGTTCGACGCGCCGCTCGACTTCGGCGGCCGCAAGATCACCGCGATCACCCTCGATCCCTCGTGTCGCTTCCCGGATCGCGATCCCAGCGACAACGTCTGGCCGAAAGCGGCCGCGCCGACCGGCGGCGCTCAGCGGCCGAACACGTGCGGGGGATAACTGTCGGCCGAAGGCCGAAGGCCAAAGAAAACCTTCGTGTCACCCTTCGGCCTATGGCCCTTGGCCGACGCATGCTATAGACAACCTATATCGACACCCTGTATAACCAGGGCGTGGCAGAGACGCTCCTCCAGGGCACGCTCGATCTCCTCATCCTCCGCACGCTGGCGCTCGGACCGCTGCATGGGGTCGGCATCGCGGACCGCATCGCCCAGGTGACCAGCGGCACCTTCGACGTCAAGGCCGGCTCGCTCTTTCCGGCGCTCCACCGCCTGGAAGCCGAAGGGTGGGTGCGAGGCGCGTGGGGAGAAACACCGGCGGGCCGCCGCGCCAGGATGTACACCCTGACGAAAGCCGGCCGTGCCCACCTCGCCGACGAGAAGAAATCCTGGGCGCGGATCTCGCTCGCCATTCAGCAAGTCCTGAAGATGAGCTGAGAACACGCGATGTCACTCTTCAGCCGCTTTCGGTCCCGGACGCGCGCGATGGTGCGCGGCGACGCCGTCGAGCGCGATCTGGATCGCGAGGTGGCCGGGTGGGTCGATGAACTGACCGCCCGCTACGAGTCGCAGGGCCTGGACCCGCGCGAAGCGCGACGCCGCGCGCTCGCCGAAACCGGCGGCATCGAACAAGTGAAAGATCGTGTCCGCGACGTGCGGGCGCGCTGGTTCTTCGACTGGCACCGCGGATCCAGCCTCGATCGACTGCGCTTCGATCTCTCGACCGCCGTCCGTTCGATACTGTCGACGCCAGGTCCCACCGTGGCGGCGATGCTGACGCTCGCGGTCGCCGTCGGCGTCAATCTCGCCGTCTTCGGACTCGTCGACCGCGCGCTCCTCAGTCCGCCGGCGCACGTCGCCGATCCCGGCCGGGTGTTCACCGTCGCGTTCCACGGTCCGGACAACGCGCCTGCAACCGTGCGCATGACGACCGGTTCCTACGTCGCCTTCAAGGCGATTCGCGATCAAGTGCCGGCGCTCGCAGGCGCCGCGGCGTTTCAGCGCAGCGACCTCAGCGTCGTGATCGACGGCGACCAGCGCCGGGTGAGTGCGTTGCTCGTTTCCGGTACGTACTTCGACGTGCTCGGTGTGCGACCGATGTTCGGGTCGGGCATTCTGCCGGAACACGACGATCTCGCGAAAGCGACGCCCGTCGTCGCCGTGAGCTACGCGTTCTGGCGGTCGGCGCTTGGCGGTGATCGCGGCGTGCTCGGCCGCCGGGTGAACATCCGCGGCACCGACTACGCGGTCGTCGGCGTCATGCCGGCAGGATTCAGCGGCCACTCGGCGACCGCCGTCGATATGTGGGTGCCGCTCGTTGCGGCGATGCGCGGCACGGCGGGATGGGAAAACGATGCGTTTCGAAATGTGGTGTCGATTGTCGTTCGGCTCGCGCCGGGGACGAACATCGGCGCGGCAGAAGCCCAGGCGTCGAGTGCGGTTGGCCGAGGCATCAGCCTCTCGGCCGCGATTGGCGCGGACGTCGCGGCAACGGAGCGGCGCGTCGCGTGGTGGCTGACGGTCGTGTCGATCCTGCTGCTGGTGATTGGCCTGGCCAACACCGGCACGCTGCTGGTCGTACGGGCGGCAAAACGACGGTACGACCTCATCGTCCGCGCCGCCCTTGGGGCGTCGCGCCCGCGGCTCCTCGCGCAGGCCTTCATGGAGGCGTCGCTGCTCTCGATCGCCGCCACGGCGCTGTCGCTGGCGACCGCCAGCTGGTTCGACGAAGCCGTGCGGCGCATGCTGTTCCCGAATCTGGTCGGCAGATCCGGACTCACGCCGTCGACGACGGCCACGGCCGCGCTCGCCGGTGTGGTCATGATGGTCGTCGCCGGTGTGGCCAATGCGTGGCAATTTCCGGCGCTTCGCAAGCCAGGGGCGATGACGTCCGCCGCACGGCCCGGCCGCGCGAAATCGAGGATGCTGACCGCGCTGCTGCTGGTGCAGACGACGCTCTCGGTGCTGCTCCTCGCAGGCGCCGGCATGATCGGCCTGAGTTTCCATAACCTCGCGTCGCAGGACTTCGGCATGCGCATGGACGGCGTGATCGTCGCCGAGTTCGAGGCCGGGCCGGCGACGGGCATGGCGCGCGGTGAGTTGTTCGAGAACGCGCTCGAACAGGTCGCGGCGCTGCCGGGCGTCGAGATCGCGACGCTCGTCGACGCGTTGCCGTTTGGCGGGTTCAACGTGCCGCCGATTAGCGTGCCCGGCCGTGCGGAACCGCCGTCGGTCGACGGTCAGCTGCCGCATCTCCTCGCCGCGACGCCGGAGTTCATGCGCATTCTGGACGTGCAGATCGTCGAGGGCCGTACCTTCACGGCCGTCGACGGGCGTGGCGCGCCGGTCGTCATCGTGAATCAGACGATGGCCCGCCGCGTCTGGCCCGGCGAAAGCGCGATCGGCAAATGCATTCGCATCGGCTTCGATCCGGATTTCGATCCATCGCTCGGCACAGGCCCGGAGATGCCGTCGGGCAAGGTGCCGTGCCGCGAGATCATCGGCGTCGTCCGCGACGTGCGTCAGCGATCGCTGGTGCCGGTGGACAATGAGGCGCGGCTGATGCAGTACTTCGTGCCGTTTGCGCAGATTCCGCGCCCGCCGTTCATGACAGAGCCCTTGAAGGCCCGGGGGATCCTTCTCAGAAGCAGGCTCACGGCCGATGAATTGGCGCCTGCGATTCGGCGGCTGATTGTCGGACAACGGACGAACCTGCCGTTCCTGCGCGTCGTGCCGTACACGCAGTTCCTCGATCGGCAGATGCGGCCGTGGCGGCTGGCGACGACGCTGCTCGTGCTGTTGAGCTCACTTGCGCTGACGGTGGCGGCGATCGGCCTCTATGCAGCGTTCGCGCACGCCGTCGCCGAACGGCGCGCGGAGATGGCGATTCGCCTGGCCATCGGCGCCCGGCCGCTCGGCATCGTGCGGATGGTGCTTCGCGAAGCGCTCGTCGTCGCGGCCATCGGCGCCGTCGCCGGCTGCGCGACCGCGGCCGTCGCGGGCCGCTGGCTGGAATCGCTGCTCTTCGAGACGGCGCCGTCGAATCCGCTTGTGCTCGGATCGGCGGCGGCGGCGATGCTGATCATCGCCCTCTTCGCGACCCTGCTGCCGGCGCGCAGCGCGTCGAAGGCGGATCCGAATGTTCTCCTCAGGGTCCAGTAACCCGTCGGTCCTCTTGGTCCTCCAGGTCCGCAAGCTCCAGCTCCGCTCAGCGGCCGACAGTGATGCCGATGCCGATGAGCAGCATGTCCGTACGCGAGCGGTGCGGGTCGAGGATTGGAGGTCCCGTGTCGGCCCAGCGAATGCCACCCTCGGTGAGGTACGTCGCCTGGGCGCCGTAGAGATAGCGCAGCGACAGATCGAGCTTCACGCTTCCCGACTTGCCGAGGCCGATCATCACGCCTCCGCCGACGCCGGCGCTGAAGACCAGATCGTCGAGGTTCGTGACCGAATCACCGTCGTCTGAGCACGAATAGGAACCGTCCAACGATGAGCAGGATTCCTTGGCATCGACGCTCGTCGTGGTGGTGAGATAGCTGAAGCCGACCAGCCCGTCGACGTAGGGACGCACGCGTCCGGCGCGCTTCTGCGCGCGGGTACGCCCGTGGAAAAGGAATACGTCGTTCGACGTGTCGACCCCGACCGTCAGATCGGGAAGACCGCCCACCGGCAACATGCGGTCCTCGCTGCCGTAGTTGAGATAGGAAGCCTCCACACCGAGGCTGAGGGGGCTCTCGCCGAGACTGAAGCCGAAGTGGCCGGTGATACCGCCGGCGATCAGGATGTTGTCTTGGAAGTCACCGACGGGCACGCCGATGATGACGCCGATACCACCATGGATTCGGGCCGGCTTCTTCTGATCCCTGGAGGCCGTCTCCTGCGCGGAACCAGCCGCCGGGCTGTCCTGGCGTGCGTCAGCCGTCGCCGCGACGCTTAGCATGAGTGCGGTGAGGACGACGACGGTCGATGCTCTCATGACACACCTCGGTGGCAGCCGCGGGAATTACCGTCATCCGCCCGGGCTCGCTGCATTGACAACTCCGTGTGCACAGCCGGGAAGCACACTACGTGCCAGCGATGTGCTGAGGAACCGCGCCTTGCCGCGGGATGGAGTTCTGGACTGCCGTTTGTTTTCTTGGGCGATCGGCGCGCGCCAGAGGACACGGCGGCGCTACGTCCTCCATGTCGCTGTAGGTCCTTTAGGTCCTCAGATCCGCATCCCGGACATAGACGCCTCTACCGGCCGGTCGGGTATCGACGCTTCGCCAGAGCGTCCTGGAGCGCGCGCAGGCTCTCCTCGCACGACGCCGTGAGCTTTCGCTTCTGGTCCAACGACAACGCCAGAGAACGCACATTGGTGTTGCGGCGGGACAGGCTGATGATCTGTGCGTTGAGCTCCACGAACCGGTTCAGAGCAGCCGTGGCCGCGACGAGACGCGGGCGCGACGCGGGCGCGACGAGAGGCTCCAACGTGTCGAGCGCGATCCGTGCTGCGGCCTCCGAGGCGGCCATCCGCTTCTCCATGCGCGTCATTGCCGCATCGTCCGGATCGGCAATGTGCGGCGCCTGCAGGACCTGGATCTCGCGCACCGCCGTCACGGCCTTTGCGACGAGCGCCTCGACGTGCCACTTGTCCGCGGTGGAGTCCCGGGGCGCCACGGCCTCGAGCGCGCCCCGGAACGTGTCAGCCGCGTCCTGGGCGGGACCAAAAGCAAGCCGCTGGGCCTTGAGATTGGTGTTCTGGACGGCCAGATCCAGAATGCGGCGGTCCAGCTCGCTGTACTCCGCGAATCGAGTGATGAACTCCTGAAGGAGCCGGCTCTCGTCCGAGTACCCCAGATCCTTCAGACGCGACCCCAGCGCGTCGATGTCTTTCTGGACCGCCTGCGTCGCCTGGCTGGATTCGCGGGCAAACGTCACCGACAATTCGTCCGTGTCGGCCATCACCGCACGGTTTGCCGCGTCGGCGGCCTTGGTGAATTGAACCTGGAGGTCCGCCGAAAGCCGGCGCGCCTCTGAGAGCTCCTCCAACGCCGCGTTGAGATCGCCGCAGGCGATCGCCGCAACGGCGAAGATGAGCGCAACGGTGAACCGCGTGCTTTGCACCGGGCTAAGCCTCGTTGAGCGGAACGACTTGTACAGCCGCATCCGGCACGGCGCTGAGAAAGCGATTGAGCGTCGAGCCGCGGAGGAGCACTTCCCACCGCGACCGGGCGCTTTGGCCGAAGATGACGTGCGTCACGCCCTCGCGCTGCGCGAACGCGATCAGTCCGTCCGCCGCACGGTCCGCCTTCACGCGCACGACGGTCGCGCCGAGACTCTCGGCGAGACGGATGTTCTGCTGCAGCGCTTCGGCATCGTGGGCGTTGATCCGCTCCGGCCTTTCGCGCGGCGTCTCGACGAACACGGCGTACCACTTCGAGCCCAGGCGTCCCGCGATGCGGGCGCCGGTTCGTATCACCCGAGGGGCGAGCATATTGGAGCTCATGCACACCATCACGCGCTCCGGGATCAGCGCGGGTTCAAGTCCTTCCCGCGCGCGGTAGCTCGCGGCTTTCTCACCGACCTCGTCGGCGACCGCCCGGAGCGCCAGCTCCCGCAGGGTGGACAGGTTCCCCTTGCGAAAGAAGTTCGTGAGCGCCTGCTCGACCTTTTCGGGACCGTAGATCTTGCCTTCTCGCAGTCGGTTGCGCAGCTCTTCGACGGTGACGTCGACGTTGATGACCTCGTCGGCGCGGTCGAGAAACGTGTCGGGGACGGTCTCGCGCACGCGGACACCGGCCGCCCTGGCGACCGCGTCGTTCAGCGTCTCCAAATGCTGGATGTTGACGGCTGTCATGACGTGAATGCCCGCATCGAGGATCTCGAGCACGTCCTCGTACCGCTTGGCGTGCCGGCTGCCGGGCACATTCGTGTGCGCCAGCTCATCGACGACGCAGATTTGCGGCTTGCGGCTGAGGATGGCCTCGAGATCCATCTCCTCCAGACTGGCGCCGCGATACGCGATGGTGTGTCTGGGGACGATCTCGAGATCCTTGATCTGCGCTTCCGTGTCGCGACGCCCGTAGGTCTCGACGAACCCGATGACCACGTCGAGGCCGCGCGCACGCAGGGCGTGCGCCTCCTGCAGCATCTCGTACGTCTTGCCCACGCCCGGCGCGGCGCCGATGTAGATGCGCAGTCGCGCGCGGTTCTCGTCCTTGATGCGCGCCAGGAGCGCGTCTGCCGTCGGCCGCTGGTCGATGACGGCCATTCTCGTGTCCTCAGGCGAGCCCGATCGTGGCGAGCAGTACATCGATCGCCTTGATGCCGACGAATGGCAGGACGATCCCGCCGAGTCCGTAGATCAGCATGTTGCGCCGTAGAATCGCGGCGGCACCTAGGGGCCGGTACCGGATGCCCCTCAGCGCCAGTGGAATCAACGCGATGATGATCAGGGCGTTGAAGATCACGGCCGAGAGGATCGCCGACTCCGGCGTCGAGAGGCGCATCACGTTCAGCACGCTGAGCTGCGGCAGCGCCAGGATGAACATCGCCGGGATGATCGCGAAGTACTTGGCCACGTCGTTGGCGATCGAAAACGTCGTGAGCGCGCCGCGGGTCATGAGGAGCTGCTTGCCGATCTCGACGATCTCGATGAGCTTGGTCGGGTTCGAATCGAGATCGACCATGTTGCCGGCTTCCTTGGCCGCGCTCGTGCCGGTGTTCATCGCGACACCGACGTCGGCCTGCGCCAGTGCGGGCGCGTCGTTCGTCCCGTCGCCGGTCATCGCGACCAGCTTGCCCGCCGCCTGCTCGCGTCGGATGAGCGTCATCTTGTCCTCCGGCGTGGCCTCGGCCAGAAAATCGTCGACGCCGGCTTCCTTCGCGATCGAGGCGGCGGTGAGCGGGTTGTCACCAGTGATCATGACCGTCCGGATCCCCATCGCGCGGAGGGCATCGAATCGCTGCCGCATGCCGCCTTTGACGATGTCCTTGAGATGGACGACGCCGAGGACGCGCGCGCGCTCCGCCACCACGAGCGGGGTCCCGCCGGCGCGCGCGATCCGATCGACGATGGCCTGAAGCTCGGCCGACGGGACGCCCCCGTTGCCGGTCACGTACCGTTCGATCGCGTCGGCCGCGCCTTTCCTGATCTCGCGGTCGTTGAGGTTGATTCCGGACATCCTCGTGTGGGCCGTGAACGGAACGAAGACTGCGCTTCGATCCGAAAGTTCGCGGCCGCGAATCCCGTACTGTTCCTTGGCCAGTACGACAATCGATCGGCCTTCCGGCGTCTCGTCCGCGAGGGACGAGAGCTGCGCGGCGTCGGCCAACTGCGCGCCGGTGACGCCCGCAATCGGGACGAACTCGGTCGCCTGCCGGTTCCCCAGCGTGATCGTTCCCGTCTTGTCGAGGAGGAGCGTATCGACGTCACCGGCCGCCTCGACCGCACGCCCCGACATTGCGAGTACGTTGTGCTGCACGAGCCGGTCCATGCCGGCGATCCCGATCGCCGAAATCAACGCGCCAATCGTCGTCGGAATCAGGCAGACGAGGAGAGACACGAGGACGGGAATCGAGATGGTCGTCCGCGCGTAGGCGGCGAAGGGCTGCAGGGTGACGACGACGAGCAGGAAGACGAGCGTCAGGACGGCCAGCAGGATGTTCAGGGCGATCTCGTTCGGCGTCTTCTGCCGTTCGGCGCCCTCGACGAGCGCAATCATGCGATCGAGAAACGTCTGCCCCGGATCGGAGGTGACGCGCACCTTGATCCAGTCTGAAATCACGCGTGTGCCGCCGGTGACGGCGGAGCGATCGCCGCCGGACTCGCGAATCACCGGCGCCGACTCGCCCGTGATCGCCGACTCGTCGACCGATGCCACGCCTTCGATGATCTCGCCGTCGGCGGGAATGAATTCGCCCGCCCGGACCATCACGATGTCGCCCTTTCGCAGGGTCGCTGCCGGGACGTTTTCGATCTGATCGTCGCCGAGCAGCCGGTTCGCAAGGGTTTCCGTCCGAGTTTTTCTCAGGGTAGCGGCTTGCGCCTTGCCCCGGCCCTCGGCCATCGCTTCTGCGAAGTTCGCGAAGAGCACCGTGAACCACAACCACGCGGCGACCTGACCCGTGAACAACGGACGGCCGCCCCCTGCGGCAAGCTCCTGCACGAAGATGATTGTCGTCAGAAGGCTGCCGATCTCGACGATGAACATCACGGGGTTCTTGATCTGCACTCGCGGATCGAGTTTCCGAAATGAGTCGGCAACCGCCTGCTGGACGATGCCGGGATCCCAGAGCGAGATTCTGCGCGCGCGTTCAGTCATGGCTGTCACCAGACCCAGCCCTGGGCTTCAGCCCCGCCGAACCGCCGGCCCTCGAGGGACGGCCGGCACCTGTCTGCCCGAACTGTTCGTCGAGCGCCAAGTTCAGCTCGAGCACGTTCACCCGCGCGCGTCCGAGAAATCCAAATGTCGGCCCCTCCGTGTGCGCTCGAATCAGCTCGAGGACGCGGTCGACGGAGACGTTTCGCGCTCGTGCGACACGCGCCGCCTGGAGCTCCGCCGCGCGCGGCGGAATATGTGGATCGAGACCGCCGCCGCTCGCCGTCACCATCTCGGACGGCACCGCGCCGGCACGGACACCCTCCTGCGTCTCGATAGCGTCGAGCCGTTCGCGAACGGCCTTGAGATGATCCGGATTCGACGGTCCATAATTCGTCCCACCGGTGGACGCGGCGTTGTAGTCGACGCCTGACGGGCGCGGCTGGAAGTACTCCGGCCGCGTGAACTTCTGCGCGATGAGCCGCGATCCGACGATCGTTCCGTCGGGGCGGTGAATGAGACTGCCTTCCGCCTGCGACGAAAACACGACGCGACCAATCCCCCAGAGGCCGACGTTGTAGACGCCGCCGAGGAGGACCATGGTGACGAGCGTGAAGAGAATGGCTCTGCGGATTTCCGTCAGCATTGGAATGTGTCAGCGGAGCGCCAGATGCTCCGCGATTGGCCCAAGCACCGCCACGGGCATGAACATCAGCAGCCCGAGAATGACGATGACCGCCCACAACGTGAAACCGAACGTCACGCTGTCGGCGCGCAGCGATCCGGCGGTCTCCGGCGCCGCCGGCTTGGCGCCGAGTACCCCGGCCAGCGCAAGCGGCGCGATGATCGGGATGTAGCGCGAGAGCAGCATCACGAGGCCGCACGAGATGTTCCAGAACGGCGTGTTGTCGCCGAGCCCCTCGAATCCGGATCCGTTGTTCGCGGCCGACGACGAGAACTCGTACAGCATCTCCGAGAACCCATGCGGCCCCGGATTCTTCAGCCATGCGAGGGCCGTGCCCGGATCCGCCGAGGTCGCCCAGACGTAACAGGCGATGGCCGTGCCCACCAGGATCGCGAGCGGATGCCAGAGCAGGGCGAGGCTCGCGAGCTTCATCTCTTTCGCTTCGACTTTCTTGCCGAGAAATTCCGGCGTCCTGCCGACCATCATTCCCGCGACGAACACGGCGACGATGACGAAGATGAGCATGTTGATGAACCCGACGCCCACGCCGCCGAAAATGTTGTTCAGCCACATCCCAATCATCGGCATCAGGCCGCCGAGCGGCGTCATCGAGTCGTGCATCGAGTTCACCGAGCCGTTCGACGTGACGGTGGTGGTCACCGCCCACAACGCCGAGAGTCCCGCACCGAAGCGCACTTCCTTCCCTTCCATCGACCCGGTGGACTGATCCACACCCATCGTGGTGATCGCGGGATTGCCGCGCGTCTCCTGGGCGACGCCGAACACGACCATCGGGAGGTAGATCGCCAGCATGGTCGCGAAGATCACGATCGCGAGTCTCCGCCGGCCGACCATGTAGCCGAGCGTCCAGACCATCGCCATCGGGATCAGCGTGATCGACCAGGTCTCGATGAGGTTCGAGAGCGGCGTCGGGTTCTCGTAGGGGTGCGCGGAATTCGGCCCGAAGTACCCGCCGCCGTTCGTGCCCAGTTGCTTGATGGACACGACGCCGGCCGTGACCCCGCGCGCGATCGGCTGGGCCTGCCCTTCGAGGGTCGTCGCCTGGGCGGCGCCTTCGAATGTCATCGGCGTGCCCTGGGACATCACGATCAGTGAGACCAGAACGGCGAGCGGCAGGAAGACACGCACCGTCGCGCGCGTGAGATCGACGTAGAAATTGCCGATGTGGGCGAGCCGGCTGCCGGCCAGGCCGCGAATGGTCGCAATGCACGCAGCAACGCCTGTCGCAGCGGTCACGAACTGGAGGAAGCTGATCACGAACATCTGCGAGAAGTACGACAGCCCGGTCTCGCCGCTGTAGTGCTGCAGGTTCGTGTTGGTCGTGAAGCTCGAGATCGTGTTGAACGAGAGCGTCGGCTCCATGTTGGCGATGCTGTCCGGGTTGAGCGGCAGCCACTGCTGGATCGACACGATCGCGAACGTCGCCAGCCACATGACGATGTTCGAGACGAGCAAGGAGACGGAATACTGCTTCCAGTCTTGTTCCTCGTTCGGATCCACACCGGTCAGGCGAAGAACGAGCCTCTCGAGCGGGACCAGCACCGGATCCAGGAACGTGCGGCCTCCGGTGAACACGTTGAACATGTACCGACCGAGCGCCACGCTCGTGGCGATCGTGAGGAGGATGATGAACGCAATGGCGAGGATGTCCGTTCCCATCGCCATCTCAGAACTTTTCCGGACGCAGCATCGCGTACACGAGGTACACGAACGCCGCGACGCTCAGGAACAACGCGAGCAGAGTCATGGTGCCTTCTCTCAGTCCGCCTACACGCGGTCACACAGCTTGATGAAACCGAGCATGGCCGCAAAGGTGAGCAATCCAAGAGCAACCAGTCCAAGCGCAAGTAGCACGACCACTCCTTTAGCGTTGCGTCGGCGACTCGAATGTCAGAATCGCAGCGAAGACGAGCAGGTGTTGCGTCGGTTTCAATGCGACGATGCCAGGGCTCACTTCGTAATCGTCAAAGAACCCTCCCTGGGCGCCGGTTGAGTTGTCGACGCGATGTTCCACACGAAGGATCGTGCTCGCCCACCCATGGGGAAGCCTGTATTCCAGTGTCGTCGTGAGGGCTGTGACGGTCTGTTCGGCCAGTGTCCAACGACCGGTGGAATCCCGGGCAACTTCAGGTCGAACCGCCACGCTCCATGGGCCCTTCACATTCCAACGAATTGGCAGCTGCGCCGCGACCCACCAGGCACGAACGGGCTCCGCTGAATCGACCTCTTCCGTCGAGAAATGGAAATTACCGGCCACAACGACGCGATCCATCCGCCGCTCGACGATCGTGTCCGACAGGAATCGCCAGAGCTCCAGGGACGTGTTCGATTGGTGAGGCCCGTACAGCAAGGTCTCTTTCACTGTGACTCGAGGATTTGGCTTATAGGCGAGCTGACCACCGACGCTTGGAACGCTGTTCGCGTTGGCCAGATGCCAATATCCGTTCACCACGAAGAAGGTGCCGGTGAACGTCGCTGTAAACGGGTAACTCGCGTTCACACCAAGCATCAAGTACGGCGTGAAATCTGCGCCCCACGGCCGCGTGTAGTTGAAGTTGTCTTTCGCATAGAGGGAGTCGTACCCGATCAGACTGGCAAAGATCCCTCCTTGCAGCGTGAGACCCTTGCCGACCGGTGCGAGATACGACACGTTGGACAGGCCCAGATGCCGCAGCCAATCGCTGCCGGGCATGTTCGGCGCGGTTGCCGAGAATCCGAAAATCTCATCGTCCTTGCCAGTCTGGACGAGAAACTCCGTTCCCCAGCGTGATTGGTCGGAAGTCTTCTTCTTGACATAGGCAGCGCTCATATTCAGGTGCAGCTTGTCGACATGCCATGTGGTCCCGCGACTGCGGAACAGCTTGTTCGGCGGATCGTTGAAGTCGTGGAGATAGCCAACGTCAACAAAGCCGCCGTACGTCCAGTCGCGGTCCACGGGTCCTTGGAACACGTTCGCGCGCGTGTCGTCCGCGCGCAAGAGCTGGACGCGGTCAAACGGGCGCTGCTCCTCCACCCTGCCAGGCGCCGCTCCCTGGGCTGAGGCTCGTGACTGGACGCCCGGCATGACGAACATGATGCCGATGAAGACGCTTGCGGTCTGGAGTCCTCCGCGGGTTCCTCGTCCAGGCGGGACGATATCGCGGAACACCAGCGTGCTCACCTGCACCATCCTCCGATCTCCCACGAACCAGGACCGACCTGAATCCGTCCCAATCGGTCCCTACAGTTTGATAAGCAGCGCGAACGTCACGCGGTTCTCCGATTTCCGGAGATCGGGCTCCCAGTTGGGTATGCGAGTGGCGGGAGATCCCGTATTGCCGCCAGGCGGCGTGATACCGAGTTCACCAGAAAAGTACGGCACATTCGCGTGACGATGATTGAACTCGGCGCGGAACGTTGCGAACTGGCTCGGCATGAAGTCGAACGTCGTCTGAATATCCCACGCCTCATACGGATCTCCGGGGCTGGCCGTGAAGTACGGGGTACCGGAGAACGCGGTTGCGCCGTTGATCGGCGGAATCAACACCAGATACCGCCCGGGGTTGCTGATGGCACCACCGCCGAACGTCAGCCCGAAGCGATCGTGGTCGAACCACACGCGGTGGTACGCCATGAATCCGAGAAAGTACTGGGACGGCTCGTCCACTGATCCGCCGTGGCAGCTGACGCCGCCACCATACTCACAGCCCGCGTCGAACGTGAATGTGAACGCCGCCTTGCTGATCATCCGGTCCGGTTTGTCGTAGTACTTCACCTGAATGCTGTCGTCCGTGTGGATTCGCTTGCGATCCGGGTTGCCGAGAGTGTCGGTGCCCCAGTAGTTGTTGGAGAGAACGGACACCGAGCCGTTCGGGCGCCACAAGACCTGTCCGCCGATTCCAGGGGCGTGGTTGAACTTGCCATATGACTGCCAGCCGTTGATGAGCCACGGCTCGATCTTCAGCTTGTCGTTCGGAAAGATCTGCACCCGCATGCCGTTGAAGAACCATGGCGTGTTCGACGACACGTACGACGGCTGGTACGTCCAGTTGTCAAAGTTGTAGTAGCTCCAGAGACCGACATAGGACATGAAGATGCCGGCCTGAACGTTGATCCCGTTCATCGTGTCGAAGTGGTACCCGCCGTACGCCTCGGAGATGTAGCGATACGCGTTGTCGAGCTGCCATTGCCCGCGAGCCGGGCTCGCGTCGTTACGTGGGGTCGTCGTCGAGTACATCCCGAACTGGGTCATCAGCCGGCCCTGGACGTTGTTGTAGTGAAAGTCGCCGCCGATGCCGAGCTGGGTCAACTGGAACTCACCCGATCGAAAAATCTCGCTCGATCCGCCGATGGTGTCGTCGACCGGCTTGTTGAAGCTGTAGGTGAAGTTCGCGTCGGCGCGAAACTCTCCGGTGAACGCGTCCGTCTGCATAGGGGAGTCCTTCGTTCGCGGGTTGCCTGACAACCAGGTGAAATCGGCGAACGCGAACGGCTCCGCTTTCTTGGGGGCTGCCGCAGGCTGCGGCTGGGCTGCCGAAGCCACGGGTGTCGGCGGGGCCGGCGCCGTCGCGGACTGGGCCACGGCCCGGGATGCCACACCGACGATCATCAAACTGGCCAATCCCGATCGAACCGTGAATGTCAACATCCCCCGCATTCCTCTGCTCCTGTTCAGCGGGATTCCTGGCTGGCGTCGCCGGCTCCCGCGGCACCCCTCAGCATAGGAAGACGCGCCTCAAGTCTGGCCAAGAAGTGCCTGAAAACCTCCTGAAGCGCTCGGAGTAGTGGCATGCTTTGAGAAATCGCGGGGCATCCTCACGTGGAGTCGCTACCGGAACGTCAAGCGGACAACGGTGCCATGTCCCGGAACCTCGATACTGCTACGCACCTCGATCGTTCCGCCATGCGCGACGCAGATGTCTGACATCAGGAGAAGCGCCAGGCCCGCCCCACGGACGTTCAGGCTGTCGCGTTTGAACAGCCGTGCGACCGTGTCAGCCGGAATCCCAGGTCCATCGTCCTGTACCTCAATCGTCAACTCAGCGCTGGCACGATCGAAGCCCGCGCGTACGTCAATCGCCCCGCCAGAAATCCTGCGGGATCCCGTCTGCATATATCGCAGCGCATTTCCGACAAGCGTCGTGACAGCCCAGGCGACCTTATGAGCATCTAGCTTCACGACCGCCGGAACCTCGTGGGCGACCGCGACTCGGAGCGTCACGCCCGCCGCTGTCGCCTGGGACCGGAGCACGTTGAGTTTGGAGGCCAGAAGCGTTCTCACCTCTGTTGCCGTCCGATGGAGAGCCAACGCCTCGATCGCGATTACTTGAACGCTTCGACCGCTGCCGTCGAGTGCGACGCTCCGGGAGAGGACACGATCGTGAGAAAGGCGCAGTTGGTGGAGGAGCGTCTTCCCAGCGTCACGGATCTCCCGCGATAGGCCTGCGAAATCCTCGATGTGGGCGTCGACGAGCCCCGGCGGAAGTTCACCGGTCGCTGCCAGCACGGTGCCGTCGGGCCCGATCACGATTTGTGCATCACGCTCCATACCGATACACAGACTGCCGCAAACACATTCGCGACGGCCGGCAATCAGCCGGAGATCAGGTGTCTCGCGGGGGAGCCGCGTCCAGCGTCCGGAGTAGGCTCCACGACGGCTCTGGGTGACGCTCCAGCCAGACGCACCAGCTCACCGCGACAGCGACGGCGAGCGCGAAATCGACGAAGCCGGGCGCTTCGGCGAACAGCCACGCCATGCCTGCCGCGAGCAGCAGGAGAGCGCCCGTGGCCATCCAGCGCTGCTTCTTCGCCTGAGCGACGCCATCAGTCCGTGGCCGGCCAAGGTCTGCCAGCATGAATCCTCCGACTTGGGGGACGGAGCGGCCGGGATCGGCATTCAGCCAGGCTTGCCGGCCATTGTCTGCCGCCGTAACTCGCTCCTCCACAAGTCAAGCCTAGGGAGTGCCTCCTGAGAATGGGTTAAGAAGTGCCTGAAAAAAGCCTGAAAGGGACCGCCGAAAGAGCCGTCAGGGACGTAGGAGGCGCCTCCCGGCAATCCAGGCGGCGATGTCGCGAATCACGGCCTCATCTACGTGTCCGGCGGCGAGGTGCTCGGCGGGCAGACTCGGGCCCGAGCCGGGGATGAACAGGTGATTGAGCGCCGGGTACGTCTTGAGCGTGACGGTCGGTGTCGAGTCGAGCGCGGCTTTCCATTTCGAGAAATCATCCGTCATCGTGACTTGATAGTCCCGTTCGCCCTGAAGGATCAGCATCGGCGCCTTCACGCGAATCGCGGCCGCCGCCGGATCGAAGCCGCGCAGGTCCAGCCAGTACGATGCGGGTGCGCCCGAGATCAGCGCCGGCTTCGCCGCGTCAGCCGGCGTGAGCTTCCGGACGGTTTCGCCGAGCGTCGTCATGGCGTCGATCATCGTTTGTTCGGCGGGAGAGATCGCGCCGTCGGCCATGGCCAGATACCTGGTCTGAGCCAGCATCGCGTCTTCGATCGGCCGGACGGCGCCCGCCATCACGATGAATCCGGCAATGCCCGCATCACCTTTCGCGATCCGGGGCACGAGCGTGCCGCCAAGACTGTGCCCGAGCACGAAGATACGCGACGGATCGATCCGCGGCGTCGTCCGCAGTTTGGCGACGGCCGCGAGGGCGTCGTCGATCGCTTCTTCCTTCACCGTGAAATTCGGGATAGCTGCCAGTTTCGCGCCGTACACTTTCGAGCGCTTGTCGAAGCGGAGAATCGCCACGCCGCGTGACGCCAGACCGAGCGCGAGATCTTTGAATGGCTTGTTGGCGCCGACGGTTTCGTCGCGGTCGTTCGGGCCCGAGCCATGCACCAACACGACGGCCGGAAACGGTCCACCACCGGCGGGTATCGTCAACGTGCCGGGAAGAGGCCACTCCGGAGAGCCGAAGGTGATGTCCTCTTCGGTGTATGCCCCCGGCACGGCGTACGCCGGCGGCGAGTAGGGAGGCGTAGCCGGCCGGAAGAAGAGTCCAGCGACCTTGCCGCCCCCGTCGTATGACACGAGCACGTCGGCGGGTTGTCGCGCGAACTCGCACGTCACGATCACCGTCGTGATGGCGCCGCGCGTGTCGGTGCGCGCGCTGGTCTGACGACGGAACTCACCGAATTGCTGAAGCGCTGCTGCCCAGGCGGCACGCAGGCCCTCCGGCGGCAGCAGCGATTTCAGCTGGTCGTCGAACTGCGCGTTCACCGCGTCCATGTCCAGCTTGACGAGCGACGCGACGAGCGCGCGAGCGCGTTGTTCGGCCGAAGGTGCGGGCGAGGCTTGCTGAAGTGCCGATCCCGCCACCGTGCCCGAAAGCCCGACGACCACTGCGATCGCGAATGCGAGCCGGTTTCTCACGGGTCTGATCTCCCCGTCGAGAATCGATACCCGACCCACGGTTCGCTGAGCAGGAATTGCGGACTCGCGGGATCCGGTTCGATCTTTTTCCGCAGCTGCGCCACGAGCGTCCAGAGGTGCTCGGGCTGTTCGACGGCGTTCGGCCCCCAGATCGCTTTGAGGATCGTGCGGTGGGTCAGGACGCGATCGTGATTCCGTGCGAGGAGGGACAGGAGATCGAATTCCTTCGGCGTGAGGCGTATTTCGGTCTCGCCCACCAGCACGCGGTGGCGATCGTAGTCGATCGTCAGATCGCCGGCGCGGAACAGTCCCGTCTTGGCGTCCTGCTCCGATTGCACGCGTCGCAGCGCGACGCGAATTCGCGCGAGGAGCTCTTCCGGCCCAAAGGGCTTCGTGACGTAGTCGTCCGCACCGAGATCGAGCGCATTCACTTTGTCGGCTTCCGCGCCGCGCGCCGAAAGCACGACGATCGGCAGCCTGGACACCGCTCTGACGCGCCGGCAGACCTCGGTGCCTTCGAGATCGGGTAGGCCGAGATCGAGCACCATCAGGTCGGGCGTCCGGTCGGCGACAAGCTTCAGGGCTTCCTCGCCGGTGCCCGCCACGTCCACCTCATAGCCGCGCGATCGCAAGAGCGGCACGACGGCGCGCTGAATCGACACTTCGTCGTCGACGAGCAGGATGCGCGCGTCCCGAGTCATGCGACGGGGGAGGCGGCGGCCTCGGGTTCTCGGGTCTTGGCCTGCACCAGGATCGTGAACGTCGCGCCGCCGTCGGGACAATTCTCCGCCCAGATGCGGCCATGCTCCACGGCGAGCAGACCACGGGCGATCGAAAGACCCATCCCGGTGCCCGATACGCGGCCCTTCGTCTCGGCGCCGCGGTAGAAGCGCTCGAAAAGGTGCGGGAGGTCCGCGGCGGCGATGCCGGGACCATGATCGCGCACGCGAATGGACAGACCCTCGTCGACGATCTCTGCTGCGACGTCAATCGCCGTGCCTGCCGGACTGTAGTGGGCGGCGTTTTCGAGCAGGTGGGCCAGCGCGGCCGCAGTCAAACGGGGGTCGAGGCGAACGGGCACGTCGCGATCGACGTGGACCATGAGGCGATGATTACGCAGCGCGTGTTCCACTTGATCGCGCGCGGCGGCGATGATCTCCGACGGATGTGCCCATCGCGACTCGGTTGCCACTGCGCCCGCGTCGATGCGGGCCATGTCGAGGATGTTCTGGAACAATCGTGTCAGCCGCTCCACTTCGGCGACGATGAGATCGCTTTGCTCGTTCCGCGCCTCCGGGCTCAGCCACGACGCCTTGACGTTGCTCGCGGCGACGCGAATCGCGGTCAGCGGCGTCCGGAGGTCGTGTCCGAGCGAAGCAAGGAGCGCCGTCTTCAGTTCCTCGCTCTGGCGCGTCAACTCGGCGGACTTGCGCTCCTCGAGGAACCGCGCGCGTTCGATCGCGAGCGCCACGACGCCGGCCAGCGCGTCGAGCGTGCCGGGCTCGAGGGGCCGCCCCGCCGCGGCCAGCAGGCCAACCGGCCTCGTCGCGGCGCGGAGCGGGACGAGCCGAATCGTATCGGCGCCGATGGTCATCGTCCGGTGGCCGGCGTACGTCCGCGCGTACGCGTCGAATTCGAGGGACGTCTGCGCCGCGGCGAATGCGGCCGTGAGCTGACCTTCGTCGAGGACGATCGTCCGCAGACCCGCCTCGGAAATGTCCCAGCCGCTCTCGCGCGGCAGCGCGATGGCGACAAACGCGATATCGAATCGCCTCGCGATCGATCGCGCGAGCGTGGCAATGGCTTCGCGGCTCTGCGTCATCATCAGCACATCGCGGCTGAGATCGAAGAGCCGCGCCAACTCGTCACGCCGCCCGACGGCTTCCTGGGTTCGCGCGCGCGCCACCGCCGAGAGATTGCTCGCGACCAGGCTCACGGCCAGAAACGCAAACAGCACCACCCAGTTCTGCGGATCGGCGATGGTGAAGGTGCCAACCGGAGGCAGGAAAAAGAAATTGAAGCTCAAGACGGCCGCAAACGACGTGACCACCGCGACCCACAGGCGCGACGTCGCGGCCACCACCAGCACGACCATCAGGTAGGTCGCCGACAGGATGGCCGGATTGGAGACGTGAAGCCACTTCGTGTACGTCAGCGTGATCAGGACGACGGCCGCCAGACCGGCAGCCAATCGCCACACAGTGGAGCGGCCTGGGCTCACCGCGCCGGCGCCTTCCCGAGCAGATCGATCGCGGCGCGCACGCCCTTCGCGAGCTGCGGCGCCGGACCCGTGCCGTAGTAGTGCAGAAAGATGACGACGGGCCTGGCGTCCGTCATGTGGTGATGGATCGCGACGACATTGAGGCCGCCGGCGCGAAGCGCCTTGAGGACGGGCGTGACTTCGCCTTCGAGCATCGCGACGTCGCCGGCGACCATCGCGTCGGCGTCGCTGCCGGCAAACGCCGCCCACGTATTGAGACCCATGCGCGCATTGATCTTCGCACCATGTTCGCGCAGATCGATGTCGGACCTCCCGATCGTGATCTTGTACACCGGCCCGTTCTGTTCACCTTGCTGTCCGATGATTTTCGCGAGGGCCGCGGTGTCGAGCGCGGCGGCTGGTGCGGCGGCTGGTGCGGCGGGCGCGGCCGCAGCGGGCGGGGCAGCCGCCTTGACCGCCTGGTCGATGATGTCCACGGCAGGTTTGATCCGCTTCGTCAGATCGGCCGCGGTGCCGGTGCCATGCACGTGCATGTAGAAGATGTGCGGCTGCTCCCAGAAAAAATGATTGTGGAGAGCGGTGACGTCCAGACCGTTCTGGAGAATCGCGGACATCACGGGATTCACTTCGTTCTCGAGCAGGACGAGGTCGCCCATGAGCACGTCCATCTCGTGGTCGCCCTTGGTCAGCGCAACCCAGCCGCCAAAGCCGAACGGCGTTGGAGCCGGGCGCTGGTTGATGGTGACCTTCAGGTCGGTGCGCGGCAGATTCACTTTCAACACGCCGTCCCTGAAGTCTCCGGTCTTGCCGAGATCTTTCAGCACCGCCGCATAGTCGGCAGGCATGTCCTGGGCGGACACCGCGGCCGCTCCAACAGTCGCTCCGGCGACCACTACCCACATCGCAACGCGTTTGAATGGCATCGGTGTATCTCCTTCAGCCATTCTCCCTCCGCAACAGCCCCATTTGCAGGTGCGGACCCCAGCCCGCCTGGGCGCAAGGTCTATGAGTCGGTCGGCATCGGCTTACCCGCGTCGCCCTCTGGTTTCGGTGGGATTGGCCTGCCAGACCGCGTATCCAAAAGCATTCGCATAGAACAGGTACGCCGCGTACGGCAAGAGCCAGGTCGCTGCGATTGAATCCAGCTCCACGAGAAGCAGCAAGAGACACAGCGCTGCCACACTGTAGAGCACGCCAGCCAGGAAACTAAGGCGGAGATCGCGCAGCCGGAAAAAGACGAAATTCCAGAATCCATTGACCAGTAGCACCGTCACGATCAGGCCCAGGGCCAATGTCTGTGCGGGAGATGTCTGAAGATTCAGCACACGGGCGAGCGCCACGAAAAAGATGACGTAGTAGGCGACCCCAATCACGATCCAAAGTCCAAACGGTGGCGCCCAACGCGGCATCTTGAGCGCGGCAAGTCGTTGCTTGACGCCGCCCCCAGCCCAAACTCCTTCGAGAGTCGCCGCAAGCCCGCAGATCACCAGCGCGACCCACACAGAGCGCACGCGCTGAATGCTAGCAGGGACATCGATTAGGGTATATCAGTTGTGTTAGTAATATAGCAGATGCTACAGTAAATCTCCTGGCGACCCAAATGTCGCAGCCATCCCCGCCGCAGCCGCCCGCCTGGTATCTGCTGATTCACCAGCTGCCGCCGCGCCCGTTGTATCTACGGGCGAAGATCCGCCGCCGTCTCGGAAAAGTCGGCGCCCTCGCGATCAAGAACTCGGTGTACGTGCTGCCCGGCCGTCCCGACTGTCTCGAGGACTTCACGTGGATTGCGCAGGAAGCGGTGTCAGGCGGAGGCGAGGCATGTGTCTGTCGTGCCGATTTCGTCATCGGGCTCGACAGCGACGCGTTGGTCGAGCGGTTCAAGGCCGACGTGGCCGCGCGCTACGAGCCGGTCCGCGCGGCGCTCGATCGGCTGGTTCGTCAGATCAGAAAAACACGCGCCGCTGAACGCGACGGCCTCGGCGCGCGCGTGCTGCATCTTCGAAAACAGGCCCAGGAAATCGGCCGGACCGACTTCTTCAGATCGAACGCCGGCCGGGAAGTGGAGACGATCATGGCCGCCATTGAGCACGTTCGCGCGCGCGGAAAACCGCGCGCAGGCGCAAGTCCGGTGATGCCGCGCGCCGACCTCGTCGGCCGCGTGTGGGTCACTCGCGCCGATCCGCATGTCGATCGACTCGCGACCGCGTGGCTGATCCGCCGTTTTGTCGACCCGACCGCGCGGTTCCGGTTCGTCGATCCCGCGAACGCTGCCGGACGTCCCGGCGAACTGTCGTTCGACATGGCCGGCGCCACGTTCGGGCACGAGGGCGACCGTTGCTCGTTCGAGACGATGACCACGCGGCTCGGCCTATCCGATCCCGCGCTTCGGCACATCGGGGAAATCGTCCACGACGTCGATTTGAAGGACGGCAAGTTCGGCCGGCCGGACGCGGCTGGCGTCGCGCAGCTGGTTCAGGGTCTCGTGCAGGCGCACGCGGAGTCTGCCGCGCGCGTCACGGCGGCGCTGCCGGTCTTCGACGCGCTCCATGCGTCCTTCGGCGGGAAGCCGCCCGCGTCCTCTTCACGTCCGCAGCGTGAACGCCGCCGCAGAGGATGACGGACGCAACACTCGTGCTCACGGCGGCAGACGTCGCGGGCTTGCTCGACCTGCGAACCTGCATCGACACGATCGAGCGGGCACTGCGCGAGCACGAGGCCGGGCACAGTCTCGGTCCGACCTCTCTTGGATTGACGCTGCCGGACGGCAGCTTTCACGTGAAGGCGGCTGGCCTGTCGCGCGAAGGCCGGTCGTTCATCGCCGCCAAAGTCAACGTGAACCTGCCCGGCAATCCGGCCCGGCACGGGTTGCCGACGATCCAGGGCGTCCTGGTGCTCGCCGACGCCGACGCCGGCACGCCCTTGGCGGTGATGGACTCAACGGTGATCACGACGGTCAGGACCGGCGCAACCACGGCGGTCGCCGCGCGGCATCTGTCTCTGCCGGACGCCGAGACGATCACGATCGTCGGATGTGGCGAACAGGGCCGTATTCAACTGCAGGCGCTCGCGGCGGTGCGGCCTCTCGCGCGAGCCTGGGCGCTCGACGTCGATCGCGACAAGGCTCGCGCTTACGCGCGGGCGATGTCCGCGGAGCTCGGCCTGACGGTTGAGGCCACCGGCGATCTCCGCGGCGCGATCGCGCGGAGTCAGATCTGCGTCACCTGCACGACGTCGCACACGCCCGTCGTGCCGGCCGACATCCTGCACCCAGGTCTTTTTCTCGCAGCCGTGGGCGCGGACAACCCGGCCAAACAGGAGCTCGATCCTCGAATCCTCTCGCACGCCCGGGTCGTCGTCGATTCGCTCGAGGCGTGCGCCGCGAGCGGCGAGCTCCATCATGCGCTCGAGGCCGGCGCTATTACCCGCGACGACGTGCACGGTGAATTGCCGGCGCTGACGTCCGGACGTGTGGCCGGCCGCTCGACCGCTGACGAGATCTTCGTGTTCGATTCGACCGGTACGGCGCTGCAGGACGTGGCGGCCGCCGTGCTCGTCTACACGAGCGCGATCGCTGCCGGCATTGGCCTCAGCGTGCCGCTTGGCAAGCGATGAGCGATGCGCGGCGCGCGGGAGGACCGGCGCTCTCCGCGATTACTCTGTACTTTCTGAAGCTCGGCGGCGTCGGATTTGGTGGGCCGGCGGCGCTGGTCGACCGGATGCGGCGGGATCTCGTCGACGAGCGTGAATGGCTGACGGCTGCCGAATTCGATCTCGGACTCACGATCGCCGCGGCGTGTCCAGGTCCGTTGGCGTATCAGCTCGCGGTGTATTGCGGCTACGCGCGTCACGGCCCCGCCGGTGCATTTGCCGTCGGGATCGCCTTCGCGCTGGTGCCCTTCGCGCTGGTGTCCACCGTGGCCGCCGGCTACGAACACTGGAGCAACAGCGCAATCATTCGCGGGCTCTTCTACGGCGCCGGTCCCGTCGTCGTCGCGCTCGTCGCTCGCGCGTGCTGGAATCTCGGACGCAAGACGCTGCACGGCGCAGCGGTTGCGTGGACCGTCTGCGCAGTCGCAGCGATCGTGACCTGGGTAACCGAGCGTGAACCGATCTGGCTCTTCGCGCTCGCCGGCGTGCTGGGCGTGATCTTTCTTCAGCCTCACGAATCGCGCCGCTCCAGTCCCGCCGAACCGCCGCCCGCGCCCACGCGCGCAGCGAGCATTGCCGGGGGACTCGGCGTGTTCGCGCCGGCGGCAGCCGGGACCAGCGTTCAGTTGTTTGCGTTCTTTTTCAAGACGGGATGCCTCGTGTTCGGCAGCGGGCTCGTGATCGTGCCATTTCTCCGCAGCGCCGTCGTCGACACGCATCACTGGATGACCGTGCAACAGTTTCTGGACGCGGTGACCGTCGGACTCGTGTCTCCAGGTCCGGTCGTCATCACGGCGACATTCGTCGGATACCTGGTGGGTCAGTGGCCGGGTGCCATCGCCGCCACGATCGGCATGTTCCTTCCCGCGATTCTTTCCACGATCGTGGCCGCGCCCTGGTTTGCGCGACACCGCGGCAGCGCGCGGGTCATCGGTTTCGTGCGCGGAATCACGGCCACCGTCGTGGGCGTGCTGGCGGGCACCGTGCCGTTGATCGCGCGGGGCGCCGTGCCGGACGCCACGGCGGCGGTAATTCTCGTAGGAGGGATCGCGCTCATGACTCTGCGACCCGTACCGGATCCCGCGCTTGTCGCTCTTGGTGCGATTGCGGGCGTGCTGACCGCGTAGGTGCGGAGAACTCACTCTGCGGAGAGGACCTCCACTGGGTTCTGAACACCTTTTTCCTTTACCCTCTGACCTTCCCTTTGCCCTTTGCGCTCTGCCCTTTGCCCTTGCTACACTCGCCCCCGTACCTGGCGGGCCTGCACGCGGCGGTCGAATCAGCAGGCCCTACCCGCCTCCTTTTTCTCGCAAGGTCGCGGATGCAGGAGCTGCGAGCACACAGGGTGTGTGCCCGGGTTCCGGCGTTCGCGAGCGGACCATCCGACTTCGCATTCAGGCCGATTGCCCGACGCAGCGTGGCTTGTGCCGCCGACTGAAGGAGAGGTTCACCGTGAGCAACGCATCATCCATCACATTCATGACCGCGACGCCCAACCTGATCGTGTCGGACATGCCCGCGAGCGTGACGTTCTATCGCGACGTGCTGACGTTCGGGATCGAGCGCACGGTCCCGGACGAGGCGCCGTACGTCTTCGTCTGGCTCAAGCGGGGCAGCGTCGAGCTCTTTCTGAACGAGATGAAGACTGTCGCTGCCGTGTTCCCGAATCTCCGCGCTGGCGGTACATCGACCTTGTACGTCGTCGTCGATGACGTGAAAGGTTTGATGGACGAAGTCACGGGCCATGCGCCCATTGCCATGCCCCTGACCGATCAGTTCTACGGGATGCGCGAGTTCGCGATTTTCGACCCGGATGGATATCTGATCACGTTCGCGCAGCGAATCGCTGAGTGAGAAAAGCCTGAAAGCTAAGACCTCGGGTTTCGTTGTCGACAGGTGACTCACAGTCGAGATCGAGCTCACGAAACCCGAGGTCATTAGCTTTCAGGCTTTCGGGCTTTCAGGCTTTTCCAAACCAGCCATCTCAAACACTACCGTCCCGATCGCGGAGTAATCGAGATCGCCGCCGCCTGACGCGACGAGCGCATTGACGAGTTGCGTGACGAGCGCGGTCGCTGGAATGGCCACGGCGTTGGCGTCAGCGGTCTCGTTCGCGATGCGGAGATCCTTCTGATACAGCCGCGTCCGGAAGCCAGGCGTGTAATTGCCTTTCAACATCCGCTCGCCGTGCACTTCCAGGACGCGGCTGGACGCGAAACCGCCCAGCAGCGCCTGCCGCACGAGCGCGGCATCGACGCCGGCCTTCCGTGCGATAGCGAACGCTTCGCTCACCCCGGCCAGCGCGCCGCCGATGGCGATCTGGTTGCAGACTTTGCAGATTTGCCCCGATCCCGGCTGCGGTCCGATGTGCACGATCCGATCGGCCTGTCCCATGCACGCGAGGATCGGCCGCACGCGCGCGAACGCGCCCGCGTCGCCGCCGACCATGATCGACAGCGACGCGTTGATCGCGCCAATCTCGCCGCCGCTCACGGGCGCGTCCAGCATCGTGCCGCCTTTCGAGGCGACGAGCGACGCGAGTCGCCGTGTCGCGACCGGTGAAATGCTGCTCATGTCGACGACGATCGCGCCCGGCTTGAGGCCGGTGACGATGCCATCGGGGCCGGCGATGACGCGCTCGACGTCCGCCGTGTCCGGAAGCATCGTGATGATGACATCCGATCGGTTCGCCACGTCCGCGGGGGACGAAGCCCGCGCCGCGCCTGCGGCAGCGAGGTCGTCGACCGGCGGCTGACTGCGATTGTGGACGACGAGCGCGTGACCTTTGGCTACGAGATGCTTCGCCATCGGCCGCCCCATGACGCCGAGTCCGATGAATCCGACGGTTTCTGCCATGGTTGGAGTCTAACCACTTGGCGATGGCCACGGGAAATGGGCGATTCGTCACAGACTGCATGCCGCTCATGCAGGGATGTGTACGCTGTGTGCACATCCGGAAGACTGATGACCAACCATCGCGCCGCAGCTGGCCTCACGATCCTCTGTCTGATCCCGCTCGCGGCCGCGCCCGTGCGGAATCGACCGGCGCCCGTCAAGACACAGATCGCCGACGGCGTGTTTCTGTTTCAGACCGCGCCGTACGGCCCGGTCGGCCTCGACGGCAACTCCGTCGTCATCACGTCCGAGGCGGGCGTGCTGATCTTCGATACCAACGGCACCCCATCGGCAGCCGCGGCGGTGCTCGCGGAAGTACGTCGCCTTACCGACAAGCCCGTACGGTACATCGTCAATTCGCACTGGCACTGGGATCACTGGTACGGCACCGAGGTCTATGCGCAGGCATTCCCGGATGCTGTCGTAATCGCGCACGAGAAAACGCGGCAGATGATGATGGGCCCGGCGCTCGAGTTCAATCGCCCCGGACTCGAGACTCAGCTGCCGGGGTTCATTCAGTCGCTCGAAAAGCGCGTCGCCGATGCTCGCAGCGCTGGCCGCCCGGCGGGAGAACTCGAACAGACGCTGGACGAGGCGCGATTCTTCCTCGACCAGAAATCGAAGGCAAAGCTCGTCTTTCCCTCACTGACATTTTCCGAGCGGATGGAGCTGCAGCTCGGCAGCCGTCGCGTCCAGGTGCTCAACTTCGGCCGCGCCGTGACGCCTGGAGACGCGGTGCTGTTCCTGCCGGCGGAAAAAATCCTGATTTCGGGCGATCTCCTGATCAAGCCAGTCTCGTTCGCCTTGAGTGTCTATCCGACCGAATGGCTGCGCGCGCTCGAGCAGATCGACGCGCTCGATCCCTCGATCATCGTTCCCGGCCACGGCGATCCGATGCGCGACAAAGAGCACCTGCACGCCACGATGGCTGTCTTCAGAGCATTGCTTCGCCAGGGAAAGGACGCCAAAGCAAAAGGCCTCGACGCCGACGCGGCCAAAGAGGCGATCTTTCCCGGTCTCCATGCCTTAATGGTGAGAATCACCGGTGACGTGCCCGCGGTGAATTCGGCCTTCAAGAACCAGCTCGTCGACTGGTACCTGCACCGCGTCTATGACGAGCTCGACGGCCGATTGACCGATGCCATTGCGCCGATCCCGCCGAAATAACCGCCTTCTCGTCTACGCCTCACGGAGTGACGTCAGCGGATCCACGCGGGCGGCGCGGCGCGCCGGCGCGAGACACGCGAGGCCTGCCGCTATTGCGATCATCGACACGGTCGCGATGTAGGCAGCCGGATCGCGCGGTTCAGTTTCATAGAGCAGGCGCTGGAGCAGTCGTGAGGCGGCGAGCGAGCAAGTCAGCCCAATCGCCAAGCCAATTGCCGTCAATCGCAACCCCTGGACGAGCACCAGGCCCTTCAGCTGCCGCGGCGAGGCACCGAGCGCGGCCCGCAGTCCGAGCTCTCTCTGGCGCATCGAGACGACGTGGCTGATCACGCCATAGATCCCGATCGCGCCCAACGCGAGCGCGGTGACGGCCAGCATCGACAGCAGCATGGCCATGTACCGTTCGCCGGCCACCGAGTCGCGAGCGATGGCCCGCAGCGTGGCTACGTTCGACACGGCGAGGTCCGGATCGAGCGCGCGAACCTCGCGCCGAATCGCGGACTCGAGTGTCGCCGGCGATTCAGCCGCGGACCGCACAACCACGTTCATGAGCCCCCAGCTGTTCTGCGTGTGTGGCACGTAGACCTGTCGCCAGATCTCGCGCTCGCTCAATCCCGTGTAACGCACTTCGCCGACGACGCCGACGATTTCGCGCAGCACGTTCTCGTCCCGCCACGAACGGGTCCGTTTGCCCAGCGGCGACTCGTTGCCGAACATCCGCGTCGCGAAACTCTGGCTGACGATGGCGACCGGAGTGGAGTCGGCCCGATCGTCGCGCGTAAAGCTGCGACCCTGCAGGAGAGGAATGCCGATCGTCCGGAAATACTCCGGCGTGACGACGTTCCACTGCGCCGAAACATCGCGGCCGGCGGGCGGCTCCGCCCAGCCTTCTGCGAGAAACACGCGGCCGAGCCCAAAACCGCCGCCGCCGATCGGCACGAACGAGGTGGCCGCCGACGACTGGACACCGGGTTGGGCGTCGAGCCGCTCGATCAATTGCTGAAAGAACGCGGCCGACTGCGCGTCGCTGTCGTAGCGGCGCGACAACGTCATGCGCGCGGCGAGCACGCGATCGACGTCCACGCCTGGATCCACTTGCTGCAGCCGCCAGAAACTTCGGATGAGTAGCGCCGCGCCCGCGAGAAGAACCACGGCGCCGGCGATTTCCGCGACGATCAGGCTGTGCCTGAGGAGCCGTACGCGTCGTGACGATCCGGCGCCGGGCGAGCCGTCTTTCAGTGCCGGGCCCGGCTGCACGCGCGACGTGGCGATCGCGGGAAGCACGCCCGCGAGGAGCACCGCCAGCACGGTCAGGATGGTGGTCGCCGCCAGGACGCGTACATCGAGACCAAGATCTTCGATGAACGGCGTCTCCGGTGGGGCGATAGAGGCGAGCGCGTGAATCATCCAGACCGCGAGCGCGACGCCGGCAACCGCGCCGGCGGCGCCGATCAGCAGACACTCGACGGCGAGCTCGCGGACCAGCCGCGCGCGGCTCGCGCCCAGCGCGATTCGGACGCCAAGCTCGCGCGCACGGCCGAGACCGCGGACGAGCCCGAGATGCGCCAGATTGGCGCATCCGATGAGCAGCACGGCGCCCACGGCCGCGAGCAGCACCCAGAGTCCGCGGCGCGCCTCTTCGGACACCAGGAACTCCCGCACGGGCTGCAGCCGGTTGGTCCAGCCTTTCCGCGACTCGGGATGCTCGCGCTCGATGCGCGCCGCAATCGCTGCCAGCAGCGCGTTGCCCTGTTCGAGGCTCACGCCGTCGCGCAGGCGCGCAATCGAGACAAAGATCATGTTGTCGCGGCGCGTCAGCGTGTCATCGCTCATCCGCGCCGGCAGCGGCACGATGAGCGAGACCTCATTGGGGAAGACGGCGCGTGACGGCACCACGCCGACGATCTCGTACGGCACGCCGCCGACCCGCACGCTGCGTCCGACGGCATCCGGCGTTCCCCCGAAGAGCCGCTGCCAGAGCCCGGACGAGATCACCGCCGCACGAGGCGCCTGACTGTCGTGATCGGCCGGCAGGAGCGTGCGCCCCGCCACCGGCGTCATCGTCATCACCTGGAAGTACTCGCGCGAGACCTGCACAGCTCGCATGCGCTCGGGCTGACCGACGCCGGTGAGGTCGACGGTCACCGGCCGCCAGAGCGCTACCGCCTCGAAAATGTCCGAGGCGCTTCTCCAGTCGGCATAGTCGGCGTAACTGACGCTGGCATTCGCGAGGATACCGCGCGCGACGTTCTCGCTGACCGGCACGACGAGGCGATCGGGGTGCGCGTACGGCATGGGTCGCAGGAGAATCGTGTCGACCGCCGCGAAGATGGCGGAGTTGGCGCCGATGCCGAGCGCGAGCGTCAGCAGCGCAACCGTGACGTATCCCGGTGCACGGCGCAGTGATTTGACGGCGCGGATGACATCGCGGCGCATGCCGCTCAGCAATGTCCCCACGGTTTGGTTGTCCGCCGGCATCTGGAGCGCCGGATCGGTCCAGCGATCGACGATCAGTCCGGGAAGCGAGCGGCGCGCGGTGACGAGGTCGCGGCCCAGCCGGTCGCGCTCTTTCGGCAGCGCGGCGCAGGCAATGGCAAACGCGTCGTCGTCCGTTCGTCCGTCCGCGCGCGCCTCGTCGTAGAGGTCGGCGAGGTGCTGCGACAACTCGTCGAGGATTTCGGGTTCGCGCTCGAGATCGGTCGGGGAGAAGTGCGTGCGCACGACGGCGCGCCAATCGCGGGACATGCCAGAGTCCTTTCGTCAGCCGGTCGAGATTCGCGCGACGCGATCGAGCGCAGACACCAGCGACTGCCATTCGCGGCGCTGGGCGGCCAGCACCTTCCGGCCGGCTGGCGTCAGCCGGTAGTACCGGCGCCGCCGCTGGCCGCTTTTCTCGATCCAGCGGCCCTGAATCCAGCCACGGCGCTCCATCCGGTACAGCATCGGATACAGCGAGGCGACGTGGAACCGGAGGAGGCCGCCCGACGCCTCGTCGATGCGCCGCGCGATGTCGTAGCCGTGCCGCGGGCGGTCCTCGACGACCGCCAGCACCATCAGCTCGGCGCTGCCCTTCTTCAGATCGTGCTGCGGTCCCGCCATATATGGCCGAACAACATATTAATGGATGAGGGGACGCGGCGGCAACCGGCGTTTCTTGCAAACCCCCCGGCGGAAGAAGCATAAAGAAGAGACCACCCGATGAGCGACGACCTGTATCTTCATCTCGCGGCGATCGTCGACTCGTCGGACGACGCGATCATCAGCAAGGACCTGACGGGCCGGATCAAGTCGTTCAACGCGGCAGCCGAGCAGCTGTTCGGGTACACCGCCGCCGAAATCGTCGGCCAGTCGATCCTCCTCCTCATTCCCGAGGACCGGCATCACGAAGAAACCGAGATTCTGGCGCGCCTCAGCAAGGGTGAGCGCATCGAGCACTTCGAGACGATCCGGCGCGCCAAGAACGGCCGGTTGATCGACATCTCACTGACCGTCTCCCCGGTGCGCGATGAGTCAGGGACGATCATCGGCGCCTCGAAAATCGCGCGCGACATCAGCGATCGCAAACGCGCGCAGGTCACGTCGGCCGAGCTCGCCGCGATTGTCGAATCGTCGGACGACGCCATCCTGAGCAAGGATCTGGCCGGCACGATCCGATCGTTCAACAAAGCCGCCGAGCGCATGTTGGGGTTCACCGCGGCTGAGATTGTGGGGCAGTCGGTCCTGAGAATCGTACCGCCCGAGCTTCGCCACGAGGAGCAGGAGATTCTGGAGAAGATTCGAGTCGGGCGCCTGATCAGGCACTACGAGACTGTACGCGTCGCCAAGGACGGGCGCCGGCTGGACGTCTCCCTGACCATCTCGCCGATCCGCGGCCCGTTGGGTGAGGTCATCGGCGTCTCGAGCATCGCGCGGGACATCACGGAGCAGAAGCGCGAGGCGCTCGAGCGGGAGCGGTTGCTGCACAACGAGCGCGCGGCCCGGACCGAAGCCGAACGGGCGAACCGCGTCAAGGACGACTTCGTCGCCATGGTGTCCCATGAGCTGCGCACCCCGTTGAACGCGATTCTCGGCTGGACCGATCTGCTCAAGAGCGCCGGCGGCGACACCGACTTGCTGGCGCGAGGCGTCGACGTGATTGCGCGCAATACGCGGCTGCAGGCGCAGGTCATCGGCGACCTGCTCGATGTGAGCCGCATCGTGTCCGGAAAAATCGCCCTGGACTTGTCACGGCTGGACCTGACCAGCATCGTCACGAACAGCGTCGAAGCGTTGCAGTCCCCGGCGCTCGAGAAAGGCGTGGCGCTGACAACGCGCATCGCGCTCGGACCGATCGCCACGGTCGGCGATCCGGCGCGCCTGCAGCAGATCGTCTGGAACCTGCTCTCGAACGCGATCAAGTTCACGCCCAAAGGCGGATCCGTCACGGTCGAGCTGCGACGGCTGGATGGTCACGCGGAAATCGTCGTCACCGACACCGGCGCAGGCATCCCGAGCGACTTCCTGCCGGATCTGTTCGAGCGATTCCGCCAGGCGTCCGCGATGACGACGCGGCGGCACGGCGGTCTGGGACTTGGACTCTCGATTGCGAAGCATTTGACCGAGCTTCACGGCGGATCGATCCGGGCCTCGAGCCGCGGGGAAGGGAAGGGCGCGACGTTCGTCGTGACGCTGCCGCTGAAATCGGAGGAGCCGACGTCGCTGCTCACGGACCGGCGCCGGGACAGCGACGAAGCGGCGGCTGAGGCGGGCAAAGTGTCGCTGGCCGGCCTGAGCGTGCTCGTCATCGAGGACGATCAGGACACGCGCGATCTGATTCGACGGCTCCTCGAATCGCACCGCGCCCACGTCGTCGTCGCCGCGACCGCGCCCGAGGCGCTCGAGGTCCTGCAGCGGGATCGTCCCGACATGATCGTGAGCGACATTGGCTTGCCCGACGTGGACGGGTACGAGCTGATTCGGCGAATCCGCGGTCTCGACGATGCGCTGGCCCAGACGCCCGCGGTCGCGCTGACCGCCTTCGCGCGATTCGAAGACCGGACCCGCGCGCTCGCCGCCGGCTTCAACGCGCACGTCGCGAAGCCGGTGGAGCCGTCGGAGCTGGTCATCACCATCGGCAGCTTCGCGAACCTCATCGCCGCCAGGCGACGCAGGGATGGCGTGAAGGCGAAAAGGGTCAACAGCTAGAAGGCGCGGAGGCTATGAGGCGATGAGGTCCTCTCTTGACAGACTAGGGGAGAGAGTTATACTCCTAGTCTGTCTAGGGAAGCCTACAATAGCTCATGGCTGATACGGCTGAGCTACTACCCGGCACGCTTGACCTGCTGATCCTGAAAGCGGTGTCGCTCAAACCGCTTCATGGATACGGCGTGCTGCTTCGCATCGGGCAGATTTCGAACAATGCCCTCCAGATTCCGCAAGGATCGCTGTATCCCGCCCTCTATCGGCTGGAGCATCAAGGATTGATCGCTTCGAAGTGGGGCGAGAGCGACAACAAGCGCCGAGCGAAGTACTACACCTTGACCGCCGCGGGCCGGAAGCGTCTGAAGGAAGAAGCAGCGAGCTGGAACCGCCTCGCGACCGCGATCGCCTCCGCGTTGAACACGACGCCGGACGAGATCTGAGGCGAGGAGGCCCGGAGGCCATGAGGCTCTGAGGCGATGAGGCTATGAGGCAGGCCAAAAACTGGGACACGAAAGGACAGGACACGTTCCGGATTTCGGTACAGCAGGAGACGAAAGTTAGCCGACAAGGGTCGAGGCAACAAACATGTTTAGCCGCCTCCGCTCCCTAATCCGTGCGCTCGTCGGCCGCACTCGATTCGAGCGCGAGATGTCGGAAGAGCTGCAGTTCCACATCGATGCCTATGCCGACGACCTCGTGCGGTCGGGCGTCGATTCCGCGGAAGCGGCGCGGCGGGCGCGGGTCGAGTTCGGCGGTCTGGAAGGCGTGCGGGAAGAGGCGCGGCGATCGCGCGGTCTGCGCTACCTCGACGAGCTGCGGCAGGATGTCCGCTACGGCGTGCGCCAGATCGCGAAATCGCCGGGATTCAGCGCCGCGGCGCTGATCTCGCTCGCGCTCGGCATCGGCGCGAACACCGCGATCTTCAGCCTGCTGGACTTCGTCGTCATCGGCACGTTGCCTGTTCGAAGTCCGTCGCAGCTGTACTTCCTCGGACACGGGACGTCGGACGCGTTCAGCCTCAGCTCGCAATTTCCTCTGCTCGCGAGGTACCAGCGCAACGCGCAGACGTTGTCCGGGGTCACGGCGTTCAACATCCAGCAATTCAAAGTCACCACCTCTGCCGGCAACGAACTGGTGGACGGACAGTACGTCTCCGGCAACTATCACGATGTACTTGGCGTGCGGTTCCTGCTCGGCCGGGGCTTTGCCTCCGAGCCGGATCAATCGTCGGCCGACAGCCAGATCGCCGTGATCAGCGCGAGCTTCTGGCAACGCCGGTTCGGCGGCGACGCCGACGTCATCGGCAGGACTCTCACGGTGCAAGGACGGCCCGTGACGATCGTCGGCGTCACCGCGGCAAACTTCCACGGCTTGAGACCGGGCAGGCGCCTCGATCTGACGCTGCCGCTGGCATTTCGAATGCTCGACGATCCGGGTTTTGCGACGATGCGCACCACCTGGACGAGCCTGACCATCGTCGGCCGCGCCAAGCCGGGTGCCACGGCTTCTCAAGTGGAAGCGGATGTCGATCGGATATTTCAGCCGTACTGGATGGAGCCCGAGAATGCGTCGGCCCGCAGCGGATCAGCGCGGCACCCCGCGCAGATCACGCCGGCCCGACAAGGGACGCGCACGCTGCGAAACGTCTACACGGATCCTCTGAGGATGCTCATGGGGATGGTCGCGCTCGTGCTGTTGATCGCGTGCGCGAACGTCGCCAACCTTCTGTCGGCCCGCGGCGTCGCACGCCGCCGCGAGTTGGCGATTCGGCTCAGCATCGGCGCGGGCCGGGCGCGGCTCGTCCGCCAGTTGCTCACCGAGAGCATCATGCTGGCCGGCGCCGGCGGTGCGCTGGGCCTCATCGTGGCGATGTGGGGGACAGCCGCGACGGGCGCGATCCTCGGGATCGGCAGCACTCCGATCGTGCTCGATGTCGCTCCGAATGTACGCGTCCTTGCGTTCTCGTTCGGCGTGTCGCTGGTTACTGGTGTCGTGTTCGGATTGCTGCCGGCGCTGACGGCGACTCGCATCGATCTGATCCCCGCGCTGAGGGTTGACCACATTGGCAACCGCCGCCTGCATCGTCTGACTTCCGGCAGGGCGCTTGTTGCCGGACAAATGGCGATTTCGCTCCTGCTGCTCGTGGGTACGGGTTTGCTCGTCGGCAGCCTCGTGAACCTCAAGACGCAGGATCCGGGCTTTCAGCGCGACAGACTGCTTCTGTTCTGGTTGGACACGCGAGGCACGACGTCTTCGGTGATGGAGCTGTACACGCCGATGCTCGAACGGCTTCGTGCGTTGCCGGGCGTCCACGCGGCGTCGGTGTCGACCATGACCCCGCTGGCGACCAACAGCGAGACGCGGTTGATTGCAGTCCCGGCGGCCGGCGCGGCGCCGAAGACCGGCGTGGTCGAGAACAACCGCATCACGTACGACTACTTCACGACGCTCGGGATCCCGCTCCTTCGCGGCCGTGCCATCACGACCGACGACGTCGGGAGCGGTCCGCTCACCGCCGTGGTCAACGAAACGATGGCGCGCGAATTCTTCGGCGGCGAGCCGCTCGGCCGCGTCTTCTCGTTCGGCCGGGAGCCCGGGCCGCCCGTCACGATCGTCGGCGTCGTCCGCGATGTCAGGCAGACCAGCCTCCGCGATCGAATCGCGCCGATGGCCTACACCGCGCTCAGCCAGACCGAGGAACCGCAGCCGCTGCTCACGGTGGCGATCCGGGCGCAGGGAGATCCACGGTCGATTGAAGCCAGCGTCATGGCAGCCGTGCGTACGACCAGCGCGGATCTCGTGACGAGCTACCTGCGGACGATGGAGGAACAGGTTGACGCGTCGCTCATGCGTGAGCGGCTGCTGGCGGCGTTGTCGATCGCCTTCGGCGTCCTGGCGCTGACGCTCGCTGGCGTCGGCCTCTACGGGGTGATGGCCTACACGGTCGCGCGGCGGATTCGTGAGTTCGCCATTCGTCTGGCGCTCGGCGCGAGGCGGCGCGAAGTGCTCGGTCGAGTCTTGCGCGAGACGCTGGGGCTCGCCGCGGCCGGCATCGCCATCGGCCTGATTGCCGCGATGGCTGCGACGAAGCTCGTGTCGACTTTCCTCTACGGGCTTGCGCCGACCGACCCGGCGACGTTCGCGATCGCGGCGATCGTGCTGTTGGCGACGGCGCTCGCGGCCGGATTCCTCCCCGCCCGCCGGGCGGCAACCGTCAGCCCGGCGCAAGCGCTCAAACACGAATGACGCACCGACCTTCAGCCGACGAAACCCGAGGTCTTTGAACTACAATCGGCGTACTATGGAACGCAGAAACGCCTCCGAATATCCCCAGGAACTCCTGGACCTCTTTCACGAGTACCAGCACGGGAACATGAGCCGTCGTGACTTCATGGATCACGCGGGCCGGTTCGCGGTCGGCGGCATGACCGCGGCCGGAATCGTCGAGAGTCTGGAACCCCACTTCGAGTGGGCGCAGCAGGTGCCCAAGGACGATGCGCGGATCAAGACGAGCACGGAGACCGTGCAGTCGCCGCAGGGCAACGCGACGATCAAAGGGTACTTCGCCGCGCCGGCCAAGCCGAGCGGCAAGCTCCCCGCGATTCTGGTCGTGCACGAGAACCGCGGACTCAATCCGTACATCGAAGATGTCGCGCGCCGGTTTGCCGTCGCGAACTTCATCGCCTTTGCGCCGGACGGCCTGACGTCGGTCGGCGGCTATCCGGGCGACGAGCAGGCGGGCGCCGCGGCGTTCCGCAAAGTCGACGGCACGAAGATGTTCGAAGACTTCGTGGCGTCGGCGCAGTGGCTGAAAACGCATCCGATGTCGTCGGGCAAGTTCGGCGCCGTCGGCTTCTGCTTCGGCGGCGGCATCGTCAACCAGCTCGCGGTGCGGCTGCCCGATCTGACCGCCGGAGTCGCTTTCTACGGCCGCCAGGTCAGCGCGGAGGACACGGCAAAGATCAAGGCGCCGTTGCTGCTGCACTACGCGGGCAACGACGCGGGAATCAACGGCGGCTGGCCCGCGTATGAGGCCGCGCTCAAAGCCAACAACAAGGTGTACACGGCGTACACGTACGACGGCGCGCAGCACGGGTTCCACAACGACACGACGCCGCGGTACGACGAGGCGGCGGCGAAGCTCGCGTGGTCGCGGACGCTGGAGTTCTTCAATAAATACCTGCGCTAACACGCAGGCGATGAGGCCATGAGGCCATGAGGCACTGAGCGATCAGAGCCTCAGAGCCTCAGAGCGGCTCGCCGCGCGACGGCCTCGGCGAGACGCTCGATATCCTCCCAGTCGTTGTAGACCTGCACTGACACGCGCGTGAAGAGCTGGTCGTGCGCGGCGTGGACCTGCACCTCGATCCGATCGTCGAACAGCAGCGCGTCACGAAGCCGCGCGGCCTCGTCACTGGTTCGTCCGAGCGACTGAGGAAGTGGAACCGTAGCCATGAATCCGACGGCGGTTTCGTCAATCCCGAGCGTCGTGCGCCAGCGATCGGTCAGGGCTCGCGCGGCGCGCCAGGCGAGATCGTGATTGTGACGCCAGACCGCGTCGACTCCGAGGTCGCGCAGGTACGCGATCCCTTCTGGCGCCGCCAGCCATGGCGACGGATCGCGTGTGCCGACCCAGTCGAACTCGGCGGTATAGCCGGCGTCGAGACCCCATGAGATCACGGGCGGATGAAGGTTCGCTTGCCGCGACGGATGCGTCCAGAGGAACGCCGAGCTTCGCGGCGCGCAGGCCCATTTGTGCAGGTTCGCGGTGTACCAGTCGACGCCGAGCGCGGGAACGTCGAGCGGGAGGACGCCGGGCACGTGGGCGCCGTCGACGAGCACCGGGACGCCGCGCGCGCGGCACGCCGATGCCAGCTCAGCGATCGGGAAGATCAGCGCGCTCTCCGACGTAATGTGATCGAGGACCGCGACCCGCGTGCGTGGTGTGATCGCCGCGGCGACGAGGTCGACGAGCGCCCGGCGATCGTAGGCCGGGTACGGCACGGGGACGGCGATCACGCCGGCGCAGCGTTCCCGCGCGACGAACTTCGCGACGCGCGCGACGGCGCCGTAGTTGTGGGCCGTGATCAGGATTTCATCACCGGGCTGGAGCGGCAACGAGCGCAGCACCGCGTTCACGCCGGTCGTGGTGTTGTCGACGAACACGAGGTCGTCGCGTGCGGCGCCCGCGAATGCGGCGACGACGCCCGCCGCCTCGCGAAGCCGCGACGGCCGTCCGGTCGGCACGCCGACGAGGCTCGACACCTCGCGCAGAAGAAACTGCGACGGGGCACGCTCCATCTCGTCGCGAATCGCCTGCTGGGCGGCAAGGACCCGGCGCGGCGCGACGCCGACGGTCCCGTGATTGAGATACGTGACCCCCGGATCGAGGGGCCAGTCAGCAAGTCGCGTGCGGCCGAAGGACATGCGCAGGTCCGGGATTCAACTCTATCAAGAGTGATCCGATCGTTTGCGGACACGCGTCACGCGGTACGGCGCGAGCAGCGTCCGCACGTCGCGGCGGATCCAGTCGGCGAGCCGCCCTTCGCGATGCACGGCCCAGTTGAGGAGAGCGCCGTTGAGCGTCGCCTGAACCGCGTAGGCCAGGCGGTCGGCGTCGCACCGGGTCAGCTCGCCGCCCTTAACCGCGTCCTTCACGAGCGCGCGAATGCCGGCGTGCATCCGCCGCGACGCGCTGAGCGCGTGACGATGGAAGTCGGGGTCGCTGAGCTCGACGCGAAAGAACGCCAGGTTGTTGCCGATCTCGGCCGGCGTCGTCCCCATGAGCTCCATGCAGTCGGCGAGGCCGACGAGCGCGGCGACCGGCGAGGCGTATCGGGCGCGGAGCGCCGGAAAAATGTAGGCGTCGCCGCCCGCGGCGTCGGCGGCGGTGGCGAGCAGCAGGGCGCGCTTCGATCCGAACCGCTGCACGATCGCGGCCGCGGAGATCCCGGCCTCCTTCGCGACATCGGCCAGCGTCAGCGTGGCCGGCCCGATGCGCGCGATGGCGCGGAAGGCGGCTCTCAGGATGTCGTCGTCGCTCACCTGGCGGGGCCGCGGGCTCACGGCCGCAATTGTAAACCACCGTTAAGTAAATAGCTTGATTTCTTAACAGACATTAAGTTACCGTAGGTGCCTGCTCACCAGAGGAGGTGCCCCATGCGTCGGGTGCGCTACAGCGTCGCCATGAGCCTGGACGGATACATCGCCGGCCCGAACGGCGAAGCCGACTGGATCGTCATGGATCCCGAAATCGGCGAGGGATTCGCGGACCACTGGAAACAGTTCGATACGCTGCTGATCGGCCGCAAGACCTTCGCGGCCATGGTGAAGCCCGGCAAGAAAGGCGGCGGCGGATCGATGCCCGGGTACAAAACGGTGGTGTTCTCACGGACGTTGAAGCCCGGCGACTATCCCTCGGTCACCATCGTGTCAGACGATGTCAAGACGGCGGTCACGAAACTGAAGGAAGCGGACGGCAAAGACATCTGGCTGTTCGGCGGCGGGGAGCTGTTCAGAAGCCTGCTGGATCTGGGGCTCGTGGACACGATCGAAATCGGCGTTATTCCTGTGTTGCTTGGCGGTGGGATTCCACTGCTGCCGGCGCCGGCCGGCCGGGCGACGCTGACGCTCGTGAAACAGCGCGCGTTCGCGAAGACGGGGACGCTGGCGCTGGAATACGCGGTCAACAGGCCCGGAAGCCGGGGAGCCAGGAAGCCGCAGAGCCGGAAAGCGTGAAAGCTTGAAGAGGCGGAGTTAAGGACCACTCCGCCCTACGAACTGATCCACGCACTCGCCGAGCAGATTCTGCGCGACCGCGAGCCGGTAGCGCGCAGTCGATCGCAGATCGTCAATCGGCGAAATGTCGCCGACAAGCGCCTGCTGGGCCGCCGCGAGCGTCGTCCGGTTGAGGGTGCGTCCGCGCAGCGCAGCCTCAGCCTGCCGCGCCCGAAGCGGGACCGGTGCCACGCTGCCAAGTGCGATCCTGACGTCGCGTGCGTGGCCCGCAGTCCTATCCAGATCGATCGCCGCGGCGAGACACACCTTGGAGATCGCCTGCGCGCGCCGGGTACCGACCTTGCGGTAATACTGCCGCCACTCGGACGGCCGCTTCGGGAGCACAATCCGCGCGAGCAGCTCGTCGGCGGCGAGGTCCATCTTCTTGTAGCCGCGATGGAACGTGTCGTACGGCACCCGCCGTGTTCCGCGCACCGAGACGAGCTCGAGCGCCGCGTCGTACGCGAGCAGCGCCGGCGGCGTATCGGCCGCGGGCGAGGCGTTGGCGATGTTTCCGCCGATCGTCCCCCGGTTCTGCGTCGCGACGCCGCCGGTTTCCGCAGCCGCGCGGCAGAGCAGCGGGAACTGTTTCTGCAACGTCGGATGACTCAGCACATCGGTGTATGTCGTCAGTGCGCCGAGCACAATCGCATCGTCCCGATCGTCGATCCCGCCGAGCTCGCGCAACTTCCACAGTCCGAGATATCGCCCTTCGGGCAGCTTGCCGGCCTCGAGCAGCACCATGAGATCCGTTCCGCCGGCGAACGGCCGCCACACGCCCGGTGAAGACGCCAGGAGCGAGACGGCTTCGGTCAATGTGTCGGGCGCCCGAAGATCGTAGGCCGGGAGGTACGCTCTCACCGCGGCGGCTCCGCTCGCGCCTGGCGCTGGGCCTGGATCACCGCCTCGAAGATGCGCATGTAGCCGGTGCAGCGGCAGAGATTTCCTGCCAGTCCGACGCGGATGTCTTCCTCGGTCGGATTGGGGCAGCGCTCGAGGAGCGTCGCGGCGGCGAGCACCATGCCGGGCGTGCAGATGCCGCATTGCGCGCCGCCGTGGGTGATGAACGCCTGCTGCACCGCGTGCAGCTCGTCGTCGCCGGGCGCGAGCCCCTCAATCGTCGTGATCGACGTGCCCTCGGCCTGCAGCGCCGGAAGAAGACAACTGTTGGCGAGCTGGCCGTCGATGACGATCGAACAGGCGCCGCATTCACCTTCGCCGCAGCCTTCCTTCGTGCCTGTGAGGTGCAGATCCTGACGGAGCACGTCGAGCAGCCGCGCCATCGGATGGACGCGAACGGTGACGTCGCGCTGATTCACGCGGAACCGGATGTCGACGCGAGGATCGTCAGGCATCACGCTCCGTGAGCCGCTCCATCAACGTCTCGGGCGTCACCGGAATCCGGCAGACGCTGGCCCCGGTGGCGTGCTCGATTGCATTGACGATCGCCGGCGCCACGCCGTCCATGGGCAGCTCGCCGATCCCCTTGGCGCCCGCCGCGCCGTGGGCATAAGGGCGCTGCTCGAAAAAGACGCGAATCGGCGGCACGTCCATCGACGTCGGCATGATGTAGTTGGTCATCTGCGCATTCGCCATGCGGCCGTCGCGCCACACGACGTCTTCGTGGAGCGCGTACCCGACCGCCTGCGCCACACCGCCCTCGATTTGACCGCCGGCGAGGACCGGGTGGATCACGGTCCCGACCTCCTGCAGAGCGACGAGATCGTCGACGCGGGTTTCACACGTTGTCGTGTCGACACTGACTTCGGCGACGTAGGCCGCCCACGCGTAGGTGCCGTACGCATCGCCCTCGTATTTCTCGTCGTTCCAGCGGATGCCGGGCGGTGGTTGATATTTGCTGCTCCGCCGGATCGGACCGATCTCCGCGAGATGCCGCCTGCACGCCGTCCTGAATTCCGCGGGCGTGTAGGGTTCGCGAAGCAGGCCGGACTCGAGGAGCGCCTTCCGGATGCTGTGAGCCGCGGCTTCCACGAGTTTTCCGACGACCATGCAGGTGCGTGACGCCACCGTCGGTCCGCTGTCCGGCACGGCGGACGTGTCCGGCGGCGCGATCTCGACGTCGTCGAGCTCCACGCCGAGCGCGTCGGCGGCGAGCTGACTGAAGATCGTGTTCGTGCCCTGGCCGATCTCGGTGCTCGCGGCGAGCACCCGGAGGCGACCCTCGGGCGTGATCTCGGCGTCGACGACCGACGCCAGATGCTCTTCGCCCGATCCAGTGAACCCGGCCCCGTGCATGAACGTCGCGAAGCCGATCCCTTTCTTGATCCGACTGCCTGGATTCTCTTCGTCGAAGCGCCGCGCCTTGTCGTGATAGTTCGCGAGGCTCAGCGCGCGATCGAGCAGTTCATCCATCCCGACCGGCTCGCGCATCACCTGGCCGACAGCGCTCGTCTGGCCTTGCTCGATGAAATTGCGCCGCCTGAATTCGTCGGGCGGCAAGCCGAGCTTCGCGGCCACGAGATTCATGTGGCGCTCGAGCGCGAACAGGCTCTGCGGCGCGCCGAAGCCGCGAAAGGCGCCGTGCGGCGGCGTGGAGGTCGCGACCGCCCGGCCGCGCACCCGTACGTTCGGACAGAAGTACGGACCGGCGGCGTGAATGGTGCCGCGCGAGAGCACGACGGGGGAGAGCGTGCAGTACGCGCCGCCGTCGATCA